>ERZ807291.6036-NODE-6036-length-14823-cov-81.514559_pt1 | contig 14823 bp, 18 predicted proteins | sample MGYA00521257_ERZ807291 | MGnify/ENA primary metagenome ERZ807291 (study PRJEB31413, sample SAMN03169783) | marine metagenome | biome: Marine; feature: Water; material: Subsurface seawater | place: North Sea | collected 2011-04-28 | depth 1 m m ...
GGTTTTGGTTTGGGTTTTGTTTTTGATTGGGATTCCCGTTTTGTTTCTGATTGGGGTTTTGTTTTTGATTGGGATTTGATTTTTGATTGGGGTTCCCATTTTGATTTTGAGCTTTTGACTTCTCAGTATTATTTCTTTTAGGCTGCGCTGGTTCTTTATTTTCTTTGGCTGAAGATTCTGAGCTTACAGTTGCATCAGTCGCGTTTTCTTTTGCTTCTACCGGTGCAGTTTTAGCCGGTTTTGGCTTTCTTACAGGTGCTTTTTTTGCTTTAACTACTTCTTGTTTTGAAGAAGTTGTAGCAGACGCAGCAGCTGGTGCAATGGGTGCACTCTTAATTGCGTCGGGATTTGCAGAAACGTAATCAATGATTTGATAGATCAAATCCATTTTTTTGAGGCCTGTAATACGCTTTACACCAATTGACTTGGCTATGATTTGCAAATCAGGTAGTTTTTTACTCTTTAATTCTGATATTTCGTACATTCTTTTTGTGAAATTGATTTACTCGGTAGAATCCCGGTAAATGTGAAGTTTGTTGAAGAACAATCTTTGAGTTTGTAGATTGCTTCAACAATAATACGAAAAAAATATAACCCTCAATGAAAAATCTTTAATTTTGAAAAAAAATAATAATGCTACAAAGAATTCAATCTTTATATATACTTGGTTTTATCTCCATAACACTCTTGTATAGCCTACGTTTTCCGATACCGTTTGAAGTGAACACCAATACTCTTCAATGGATTCTTAGCTACACACCTTATCTCATTGCAATTCTTGCTTTTGTGAGCCTGTTTTTATTTTCTAAACGCAAGGTTCAGATTCGATTGAATACATTCATCTTGCTCGGTTCTATTGGGTATGAGGTATTTTCAATTATTCAAGTCTTCGAGCAATTTGAAACTTTGAAAGAATTAATCCTCATTCATTGTGCTCTTGTCTTTTTGAGTTGGATATTCATTCTATTAGCCAATAGATACATCAAAAAAGATGAGGCATTGATCCGGTCTGTAGATCGTTTGCGCTAATCTTTAACTACGCCACGCATCCCTAATTCTATAGCTTCTAGGTTTTGAATTTGATCCCCATCGATTTCAAAGCGAAGCATCGTTCGTACCTTGTGAAATCCATGCACACCAGCTGCTCCTGGATTCATATGTAGATGTTTGTACTTTTTGTCCTGCATTACTTTAAGGATGTGGGAATGACCGCAAATAAAAAGCTTTGGAAATGATCTGCTCAATACAGCTCGCACCTTGGGATTATAACGCCCAGGACTCCCTCCAATATGAGTCATCAGTACGGCTACTTTTTCACAGTAAAATTGTTGAAACTCTGGAAAACTTACACGTGCTTCTTGACCGTCGATATTCCCGTATACTGCACGCAGGGGCTTTATTTTTTCAATAGCATCGGTTACGCTGAGGTTCCCAATATCGCCGGCATGCCAAACTTCGTCTGCCTGTTCAATATAACTTAAAATGCGGTCGTCTATATGACTGTGGGTGTCGGAGAGGAGGAGTATTTTTTTCAAATGCTTAGTAAAGGTGTTTAGGTTGTCTTTCTATATTCTACCAAATGATGGTTTAACTCATTCTTAATTGCAATTTACTTCAAATAAACACGTAAAATAATTCTTATTGTTCAAAAGGCATGTAGAGCATGAATTTTAGATTTTTTTAAAAATCTGTAAAAACCAAATGACAGCAATTAACAATATTCTTTTTGCTTGTTATGATATTCTGATACCTTTGTACCAAAGAATTTAAGTGCGTTATTTCATCAATCTATCTTATTTAGGAACTCCGTTTCACGGATGGCAATGCCAACCGAATGCTATTAGTGTGCAAGAGGTTTTGGAAGAAGCACTAACCACGGTGCTACGTACCCCTATAAAGGTAACAGGAGCAGGACGAACCGATACTGGAGTTCACGCCCGACTGATGGTTGCTCACTTTGATGCAGAGGTTCCAAAGGAAATACAAGGCAATTTGGTTTATCTGATCAATCAATACCTCAATTTTGATGTTGTTATTCATTCCGTTGTAGCGGTAAGGCCAGATGCTCATGCACGTTTTGAGGCTACTTGGCGAACTTATGAATACCATATAGACGCAAAGAAAAATCCATTTACGCAGGGACTAACCTATTATGTTCGAGATGTGCTCGACCTAGAAAAAATGAATGAAGCAGCTCAGCTGATGAAAACATTCAAAGATTTCGAAGCCTTTTCAAAAGTTCATACCGAAGTAAAAACATTCTTTTGTGATATCCAACACGCACAATGGGTAGCTAAAGAAGGTGGCTATGTTTTTACCATCACTGCAAATCGTTTTTTACGGAATATGGTTCGAGCTATTGTAGGAACGCTATTGGATGTGGGGACAGGTAAAATCACCATAGCTGCATTCAGAGAAATTATAAAAAGTAAAAAAAGAAGTAATGCGGGGCTTTCAGTACCAGCACAAGGGTTGTATCTTACAGACATTCAATACCCAAAAGAAACGTACAATATAAATGGCAAAAGTTAACGGTAAAGTATTTGATCTAAAGTTGTTAAGTAAATTGATGGATTATTCTAATCCATACCGATTAACCTACTATTTCGTATTATTATCTGCTATTTTGCTTTCTGTTTTCTCTACACTAAGTCCTTATTTACTTAAAATCGTTATTGACGATTATATTACTCCTAAAGATTACGATGGTTTGGTGTTTTTTTCACTTCTAATGCTACTCAGTTTAATTTTAGAGGTTGTTTTTCAGTTCATCTTTATTTATTACGCGAATTGGCTGGGGCAAATGATCATAAAAGATCTTCGGGTTGAGTTGTTTCAAAAGCTAATTCGTTTTAAAATGGCCTATTATGACACTTCTGCTGTTGGGCGTTTGGTGACGCGATCGGTTAGCGATATAGAAACCATTGCCAGTATCTTCAGTCAGGGTTTGTTTATGATCATTGCTGATTTATTGAAAATGGGAATTGTTGTCGGTGTCATGCTTTTTGTGAATTGGAAACTGTCGCTTATTGTTTTTTCGGTTTTGCCGGTTATTTTATATGCAACGCGCGTATTTCAGAAGTCCATGAAAAAAGCTTTTGAAGATGTTCGTAAACAGGTTGCAGATTTAAACACCTTTGTACAAGAACGCATTAGTGGAATGAAAATCGTACAACTTTTTAATCGCGAAATTATTGAGCAAAAAACCTTTATGGGGATCAATGAAAAGCATAAAAAAGCTTGGTTAAAAACAGTTTGGTTCAACTCCATCTTTTTCCCAGTTGCGGAAATTTCAACATCGGTTACTATTGGACTATTGGTTTGGTATGGCGGATTGAATGTTATTGCTGGTGGGAGTATTTCGTTGGGAATTATCTTTTTATTCATTCAATTATCGCAAATGCTTTTTCGTCCGCTGCGTCAGATTGCAGATAAGTTCAATACGCTACAAATGGGTATGGTAGCTGCCAACCGTGTTTTTGCAATTTTAGAAACCGAAAGTCAAATTGAAAATAAAGGCACCTTTACGACTCAAACAATGGCTGGAAAAATCGATTTAGAACAACTTCATTTTTCGTACATCAAAGGAGAAGAAGTGTTGAAAGGAATCGATTTACAAGTTATGCCCGGCGAAACCGTAGCAATTGTAGGAGCAACTGGAGCAGGTAAATCTACCATAATCAACCTACTTTCTCGATTCTATGAATTTGATTCTGGGGATATCAAGATCGATGGAACATCCATTCGTGATTATGCCCTTTCAGATTTACGAATGCATGTGGCTGTGGTTTTACAAGATGTATTTCTTTTTGCCGATACCGTTTATAATAACATTACGCTTTACAATCCGAAGATTAGTTTAGAACAGGTTCAAAAAGCTGCCAAGGAAATTGGTGTTCATGAGTTCATTAGCTCTCTACCTGGCGGTTATCAATACAACGTAAAGGAACGTGGCGTTATGTTGTCGGCTGGTCAGCGACAACTGATCGCTTTCTTACGAGCCTTTCTTTCAAAGCCTACTATTTTGATTTTGGACGAAGCGACTTCTTCCATAGATTCCTATTCAGAAGAATTGATTCAGACAGCAACGGAGACCATTACCAAAGGTAAAACATCACTCATTATTGCGCATCGTTTGGCAACTATTCAGAATGCAGATCGGATTGTAGTTATGGATCAAGGGTTGATTGTTGAGGTCGGAACCCACAAAGAACTGTTGAATAAAAAGAATGGGTACTATCAAAAACTACATCAAGTTCAGTTTTCTGAGGTTGAATCTTAGAACGATAAGTCTTCGCTCAGGGTCCTCTTCAGCTTATCAACTGAAGTAAAGTTGATGAACTCACCATCTTTAATGTAGGTAATTAATCCGCGTTGTTCCGAAACAACAATAACCAAGGCATCTGTTTTTTCAGAAATCCCAGCACCTGCCTTATGGCGTAACCCATAATTTTTTGGGATGGAGGTCGATTCAGATACAGGAAGAACTACTCGAGTAGCAGTTATGATGTTGTCTTTGATTATGATTGCACCATCGTGAAGGGGACTGTTTTTAAAGAAAATGGTTTCTAAAATCTGTGAAGAAAGTTTTATTTCAGTTTTATCACCTGTATTTTTGAGGAAGTCTAAAGAATTGGAACGCTCAAGTACAATGATGGCCCCTGTTTTTTCGCTTGCCATTTTTTCACAAGCACTGGTCAGTCGCGATAAATCTAATTTAACCACATCATTTTGTTGTCCTAAGAAATTAAAATACCGGACCAAACTTTTTCTGCTGGTATAGTTTGTTGAACCCAGAAGGAGGAGGAATTTTCGTATTTCTTGTTGGAAAACAACAATCAAAGCAAAGAATCCAACACTGATGAATTTACCAAGAATATTACTCAGAACGTCCATGTTTAGCGCATCTGTCAATACCCAGATAAGGTATATGATGACAATACCAAGGAAGATATTGATCGCTACAGTTCCTTTTACTAGTTTGTATAAATAGTAAAGTAAAACCGCTACCAAAATGATATCGGTTACATCAATAAAGCTGATTTCTAAGAAATTTAGGCCATCCAAGGCAAAGTGGTTTTTTGTAAAATTAGAAAAACTATTGAAGCACTTCTAATAAATCAATACATTCTTTTGCTTCTTTGACATCATGGACTCTAAGTATTTGCGCTTTTTTGGTAAGCGCAACCGTATGTAAGACGGTAGTTCCGTTAAGGGCAGTTTCTGCTTCTATATTCAATGTTTTATAGATCATAGATTTTCTGGAAACTCCTGCAAGTAAGGGTACATCAAAACATTGAAAGGTTTCTAGTTGCTTGAGCAACTCAAAATTATGTTCTTTGGTTTTTCCAAATCCAAACCCAGGATCAAGGATTATATCGTTTATTCCTGCTGCTCGGGCTTCTTTTACTTTTTTTGAAAAGAAAAAAATGACTTCATCAACTACATTCTTATACTTGGGTTGCAATTGCATGGTTGCAGGTTTGCCTTGCATGTGCATGGCTACAAAGGGTACTTGGTGTTTTCCGACTGTAGACAACATATCAGAATCAAATGCTCCAGCCGAGATATCATTGATTAGCGCAGCACCACAATCGATAGTTTGAGCTGCAACTTTTGATCTAAAGGTATCAATAGAAAAAAGGGTCTGAGGAAACGCAAGTTTCATCTTTTCGAAAGTTGGTAGTAGCCGTCTCAATTCTTCCTCTTCAGAAACTTCTTTCGTTCCCGGCTTGGAACTATAAGCACCAACGTCTATGAAATCTGCACCTTCCGTGATCATCTTTTCGCATTGAACTAGTGCCGCATCGATGCTGTTGTGATTTCCACCATCAAAAAAAGAGTCAGGTGTAAGATTTAAAATCCCCATTATTTTGGGTTTCGATAAATCTACTAGAGTACCTTGGCAGTTGATGGTCATGTGGTGTTTAGTATTCATGAATAACTTTTTTCGGAATATTTGAAAGAGATAAAAAATTAAACGAAATTTACACATATTTGCTATACCTATGAAATCTACTCAAGCACATTATCAACAGATTACCAATACGTGTAAGGATTTGTTTATCAATAAGATGAAGGATTATGGCGCAGCTTGGAGAATTCTTAGGTTACCTTCGCTTACCGATCAAATTTTTATTAAAGCACAACGAATCAGGAGTATACAAGATCTTGAGGAACAAAAAATTGAAGAAGGTCAGGTCAGCGAATTTATTGGTATCATCAATTATTCTTTGATGGCATTGATCCAATTGGAGCTTGGAGTTGCCGACCAACCCGATTTGAATCCTCAAAAAGCAACCGAATTGTACGAAAAGCATCTTGCCGAAACCTTTCAACTCATGAAGGATAAGAATCATGATTATGGAGAGGCATGGAGGGAAATGCGTGTGAGTTCTTTAACCGATCTCATTTTACAAAAACTATTACGTGTAAAACAGATCGAAGACAATCTAGGGAAGACAATTGTAAGTGAAGGTATAGACGCAAATTATCAGGACATGATTAATTATGCTGTTTTTGCTTTGATTCATTTGGATTCATAAACCATGTTTACTTTTATTATAGAAAAAATCATCAGCGGATTGCTAACTCTTTTTGGGGTAGCTACCGTAGTATTTTTTTTATTCAATGTATTGCCTGGTGATCCCGCTCAAATGGTATTGGATCAAAATGCAACAGAGGTTCAATTGGTGAAGGTTAAAAAGAAGTACGGCTTCGATGTGCCCATTGGAAAGCAATATCTAATTTACTTGAATGATCTTGCACCGCTTTCTTTTCATTCCAAAAATGCAAACGACTTTACGTTCTATACCCAATCGAAATACGGTGGTTTTTTACTTTTTTCATTTCCAAAAATTGATTTAATCGTAAAAGCTCCATACTTGAGAACTTCCTATCAACGTCAAGGCAAAAAAGTACAAACCATTATATCCGAAACCTTGCCGAACACTATTATTTTGGCAGTAGCTTCTATTGGAATTGCGATTATATTAGGCCTTGTTTTTGGGGTCATAGCAGGAATTTTTAAAGGCAGTTGGATCGATACGTGTATCCAGTTATTGAGTACCGTAGGTATGAGTGTTCCTTCTTTTTTTAGTGCCATTCTTTTCTCTTGGATTTTCGGTTATGTACTGAGTGAGTATACCCATTTGAATATGACCGGGAGTTTGTATGAATTAGACGATTATGGAGAAGGGTCTCAGTTGCAGCTTAAGAACCTAATCTTGCCTGCCTTTGTATTAGGAATTCGCCCATTGGCTGTGATTGTTCAGCTGGTTCGAAGCGGGTTGATTGAAGTGATGACTCAAGATTATATTCGTACAGCCAAAGCCAAAGGTTTATCGCCTTTGTCGATAGTATACCGACATGCATTAAAAAACTCGTTGAATCCTGTAATCACTGCTGTTTCTGGATGGTTTGCATCTATGCTTGCTGGAGCTGTATTTGTAGAATATATTTTTGGATGGCGGGGTATTGGAAAAGAAATAGTTACAGCATTGAATACACTCGACATACCTGTTGTGATGGGATCTGTACTAATCATTGCCACTTTATTCATTATTATCAATATCTTTGTAGACTTACTTTACGTGGTGATCGATCCACAAGCAAAACCATTTTAAACTAACCTAAAAAAAACACTATGCGTTCTAAAATTGTAGCCGGAAACTGGAAAATGAATAATGATCAAGCTGAGACAAGCACTTTAATTGATGCTTTAAAAGCTCATGGTGACTTTGGGACTACCCGAGTTATCATTGCGCCCTCATTTGTGCATTTATCTCAAGCGGTTGCTTTAACGGCTGATTCAGGAATTGAAGTTGCAGCGCAGAATATGCACGAAGCTACTTCTGGAGCTTATACGGGAGAGGTTTCTCCTGCTATGTTATCTAGTGTAGGAATTCAAACGGTTATTTTAGGTCATTCAGAGCGCAGAGCTTATTTTGGTGAAAATGATGCAACTCTAGCCAAGAAAGTGATCAACGCGTTGGATCATGATATGGACGTTGTTTTTTGCTTTGGCGAAGAACTAGAAGATCGCAAGTCAGACAATCATTTCAATGTTGTAAAATCTCAAATCGCTAATGCCCTATTCGCATTACCAGCTTCTGCTTGGTCTAAGATTGTTTTAGCATACGAACCCGTTTGGGCAATTGGAACAGGCGAAACGGCTTCTCCAGAACAGGCACAAGAGATGCATGCATTTATTAGAGGCTTGGTACAAGATCAATATGATGCTGCTTTGGCAGATGATGTTTCTATCCTATACGGAGGAAGTGTGAAACCAGGCAACGCACAAGAGATTTTTTCTAAGCAAGATGTAGATGGCGGCCTTATTGGCGGTGCAGCTCTCAATGCAGCAGATTTCACAACAATCATTAAATCCATCTAATGTCAACCTCATACGTTCAACTTCTCTTTACACTTGAACCTGTCCAACCAGCTAGTGAAATCTTGATGGCAGAATTAGCTCAAATTGGATTTGAAAGTTTTGTTGAATTAGAACACGGATTAGAAGCCTATATACCACAAACAGATTTTAAAGAAGAGTCTTTGCAAGAAGTTTCTCTTCTTAAAAATTCTGAATTTTCAATTAAATATACCACAAATACCATAGCGCCAAAGAACTGGAATGAAGTTTGGGAATCCGATTTCAAACCGATTGTGGTAGACAATCGCTGCGCTGTACGCGCAGATTTTCATGAGCCAATTGCTGCCGATTACGAACTGATTATTACACCAAAAATGAGTTTTGGAACAGGGCATCATCAAACCACTTATATGATGCTGCAACATGTTTTGGATCTAGAACTCGAAGGAGCCACGGTTTTAGATATGGGTTGTGGAACTGGCGTTTTGGCAATTTTAGCAGTCAAGAAAGGAGCCAGTTCTGCCGATGCAATCGATATAGAACCTTGGTGTTTTGAGAATACAAAAGAGAATGCTCTTTTGAATGCGTGCAACAATATTCAAGCTTATGAAGGAGATGCGAATTTATTGGTTGGGAAAAAGTACGATCTGATTATAGCAAATATCAACAAGAATGTTTTGTTACAAGATATTCCAACCTATGCTTCTTGTTTAAATGACAAAGGAACCCTCTTACTTAGTGGTTTTTATGCATCCGATATCGAAGATATCAAGCGTGTTTGTACCTCGGTTCAGTTAGAGTACACATCACATTTAGAAAAAGAAAATTGGGTAGCAGTTAAATTTAGTAAGCAATAAAATGGCTACAAATCCAGAACATAAAGAGCAAGAACAAGTTGATGTGCTTTCATCCAAAGAGTACGAAATCATCTTACATAACGATGATGTAAATACCTTTGATCATGTCATCAATTGCTTAATACGGTATTGTGATCATACTCTTGAACAAGCTGAACAGTGTGCTTACATAGTTCATTATAGAGGGAAGTGTACCGTAAAAACAGGCTCCTTTGAAGATTTGGAACCCCGTTGTTCTTCTTTGCTCAAAGCTGATTTGTCAGCAGAATTGGTTTAGGGAAGTTTGTACGCTACTAAGCCGTAAACGAAAGTACCTAAAAGGGATGCGAGTATTACAATACTGATGCTGTAATAGCCAGCTCCAAAAAGAATGAACATGGGGCCAGGGCAAGCACCAGCCAAAGCCCAACCTAACCCAAAAATACTACCTCCAAAAAGAGCTTTTTTGTACTGCTTTGCTTTTTCTGGTAAAGCTATAGGGTTTCCTTCTGTCGTATTCATTTTGAATCTCTTGCTCAACTGAAGTAAAACAATTCCAGTAATCACTGCACTCCCGATGATTCCATACATATGAAAGGATTCAAATCGAAACATTTCTACAATTCGATACCAAGAAACTGCCTCAGATTTGGTTAGGACAATGCCAAAGAAAATTCCGGTAAATAAAAATTTTATTGCTTTCATAATTTAAAAAATAAAGGGAAAAAATAAATGTATCATAAGTAAGCCACCGATAAAAAAGCCAATAACCGCAACGAGCGAAGGAAGTTGTAAGTTGCTCAGTCCTGTTATTGCATGCCCCGAAGTGCAGCCTCCTGCATAACGAGTTCCAAATCCAATCATAAATCCAGCGATAATCAATAATGTCAAGTTATATGGGTTTTGAAGTGCTTCTAAAGAGAATAATTCAGCAGGTACTAGATTGTTTTGAGGTGCTGCAAAACCATATTCAGCAAGCACAGCAAGTGTATCTGGATTAATATTGATTGCATCTGTGTTGCTTAAGAATTGTACTGCAACAAAACCCCCGATAATACTTCCGACAACAACCCAGAGATTCCACTGGTGCTCTTTCCAATCGAAATCAAAAAATGAGGTGATTTTTCCAGCACCACCAATAGAGCAGAGCGTTCGCAAGTTAGAGGACATTCCAAATGTTTTCCCAAAGGAAACCAAAAGAAACATTACCGTTGCAATTAAGGGTCCTGATACAAACCAAGGCCAAGGATTCAAAATGTAGTCCATAAAGTTGTTGTTAATTCAAAAGCAATATTAAAAAGAAATTTGGAGGTATGGAGTAACAAAGGTTACAAAACTGTACTTGTTTTAAAGCTGCAAGAAATTATGTACTTTCACTCAGAAATTTAACTGTACAAAAACTAGAAAATGAAAAACACAGTACTATTATTCGCCTTATTTTTATCGTATCTTGTAGGGGCACAAAACAAAACAAATATGAGTCAAAGTATACATCAGTTTTCAGTCGAAGATATTTCAGGTAGTGTTTTCAATCTCGCGTCCTTGAAGGGCAAGAAAGTAATGGTTGTCAATACAGCATCTAAATGTGGATTAACACCGCAATACAAACAATTACAAGCAATATATGAGGCTTACGGTTCCGATGAATTTGTAATTATAGGTTTTCCTGCAAACAATTTTTTATTTCAAGAACCAGGTACTGAAGAAGAAATTGCTCTTTTTTGCGAAGCTAATTACGGCGTAACTTTTCCGATGATGTCTAAGATCGATGTCAAAGGGAAAGACCAACACCCTGTCTATGCTTTTTTGACTGATAAGGATAAAAATGGAGTGATTGACTCCAAAGTAAGTTGGAATTTTCAGAAGTACTTATTGAACGAAGAAGGCGTTTTAGAAAAAGTAATTGATCCCAAAACACTCCCAGATGACCCAGAGGTTATCGACTGGATAACAAAGTAGGTTTCGGTATGAAAAAAAACAAAATTGATACGGTGTGTGTTCACGAAGGTCAGCTCAAAGATCTTCAGCATCAAGGGGTTATTTCTCCCTTGTATATGTCAACGGCTTATGCTTTTGATGCGGTAGATGAGAAACGCTATCCTCGTTATTTCAACACGCCCAATCAGGTTGGTTTAGCACAAAAAATTGCAGCACTAGAAGGTGCAGAGCAAGGCCTTATTTTTGGTTCTGGCATGGCGGCAGTTTCTACCGCACTGTTGTCACATTTACGGTCTGGAGATCATGTTGTTCTTCAGCTGGATCTCTATGGCGGTACAACCAATTTAATTGTCGAAGAGTTCAATAAGTTTGGAATAGAATATTCTTTTACAACAGGTTTATTGGCTTCAGATTTTGAAACTCAGATTCAGCCAAATACAAAGGTTATCTATTTAGAGAGTCCAAGTAATCCATTGATGAAAATCGTAGATTTAAAAGCGATAGGAGCACTCGCTAAAAAGAGGAATTTGATTAGTATGATCGACAATACGTTTGCATCTCCCATCAACCAAAATCCAATTGCTTTTGGCATCGACATCGTCATTCATAGTGCAACAAAATATTTAGGCGGACACAGTGATATTTTAGCTGGAGCTGTTGTTGGATCTGAAAAGCAAATGGATGTTGTTTTTCAAATGGCGAAAAACTTAGGAGGTAATCTAAGTGATTATACAGTTTGGCTTTTAGAACGCAGTATTAAAACACTTTCACTTCGTGTTCGAGCACAAAACGAGAATGCGATGCTTTTAGCAACATTTCTGTTGGAAAAACCTTCTATTGATGCTGTTTATTATCCTGGTTTGAAAAGTCATTCCGATCATGAGCTTGCAAAACAGCAAATGCATGGTTTTGGCGGTATGTTGTCTTTTGAGTTGAATACTTCTCACGATCTGGACTTGTTCCAAAAAGCACTAAAATTAATTGTGCCAGCAATGAGTTTGGCAGGAGTAGAGAGCACCTTAACCATTCCTTCAAAAACCTCACATGCTTTGTTGAGTGAAGAAGATCGAGTTATTCAAGGAATTCAGAATAATTTGATTCGTTTTTCTACTGGGATTGAGCACATCGACGATTTGAAAGACGATATTAATGAGGCATTAAAAAAATCAAAAAAATGAAAGTAGATATAGTTGCTTTTGGCGCCCACCCTGACGACGTGGAATTGGGCTGTGCGGGTAGTATTTTATCTGCAATAGCAACAGGTAAGAGTGTTGGAATTGTTGATTTGACACAAGGAGAATTAGGTACAAGAGGATCGGCAGCAATTCGGAAAGAAGAAGCAACAAATGCCGCTTCCATTTTAGGAGTTTCCTTCCGAAAAAACTTAGGCTTTCGTGATGGTTTTTTTGTGAATGATGAAACGCATCAATTGGAAGTCATCAGACTCATCCGCCAACATCAACCTGATGTAGTTTTATGTAATGCTATAGACGATCGACATATTGACCATGCAAAAGGAAGTGACTTAGTCAGTCACGCCTGTTTTTTGTCTGGACTGTCTAAAATAGTGACTCAAGATGCTGAAGGGAAAGATCAAACTGCTTGGAGACCGAAACAAGTTTATCACTACATCCAATGGAAGGATATTGTACCTGATTTTGTTGTTGATGTATCGCCTTTTATAGAACAGAAGATGGAAGCTATTCAAGCCTATAAGAGTCAGTTTTTTGATTCAAATAGCAAAGCTCCACAAACTCCCATAAGCAGTAAGAATTTCATGGATAGTGTTCGATATCGTGCTCAAAACTTAGGAAGATTGAGTGGAGTAGAGGCAGCCGAAGGTTTTACAGCCGAACGAGTGCCTGTAATTCAGTCATTTACTAATTTATTTTAAATTCTTTTTTCAGGCTTTGGAGAGGTCAAAAAAAGTATTAAATTTGCCGCATAAACGGTGGTTGTAGCTCAGTTGGTTAGAGCGCCTGATTGTGGTTCAGGAGGTCGGCGGTTCGAGACCGCTCTTCCACCCTTATAAAGAGACAGTTAACGCTGTCTCTTTTTTTTGGGGTAACAAATGGGGTAACGAATCACTCTATTTATTTGATATTTCACTTCTGAACTTATAGTACTCATTTGGCTTAACTCTTTGCCCCTTAACGAAGTACTGAATCTTTCCGTTTACTAGTATAAAATATCTATTAATTTCAAAGAAGTTCCTGAATTAACGGAAGCAGATATGCCGATGATATAAAAAACCCTCCACTTGGGAGGGCACATAAAATTATCTAGTAATAGACCATCCGGTTTGTCTTAAAAATAATTCATTTTCTGACATATTTCCTACTGTTAAAACCTTGCCGTTTTTATCAAACTCAAATCTTGTTAGGGTAATGGCTTCAGCTTCAAGGCCTGAAAATTCATCCAAGGATTTATCCCAAGTCTTTATGTAAACTATTCTTTGAGTTAAATCTGTTACAACCTCACGTATTTCATATCCAAGTGAATTTTTTCCCCAACTATCTGCATCAGCTTTTGTGATGTTTTGTAAGATTTGCTCTTTGGAATATTTGGCCTCTACAATTCCTCTTTCTACAGTAATTAAAATTTCTTTGTCATTTCTTAAAATAGATGCATTTACTGGTACACCAGGCTTTCCTCTAAAAGAAAGGCTACCATTATCAACGGATTCTTTTGATACAATAACATCATTTACTGAAATGAATTTATCCCCAACCTCAAGCACAGATGATGCTGGGCCACCTTCAATTACATTGGTTACTACCATTCCTTCAGTTTCCATAGCATCAGCTTCGAAATTAAATCCAAATCCAATGTATCGAGAACCGATATTATACCCTTCATCACTCATATTTTCAGAAATCATACTTAAAGAAGCGTCTTTACTCTCATATGATGAAAGAACCCAGCTCTTTGCTAAATCAGCAATTTGATTTGTATCAGATGAAGTTGAAGTACACGATGCAAAAATCAAAGTTAACGCAACGATGAAAGGTGTTGTAATTTTTGTTTTCATTTTTATTGAATTTAAATTAATAAAACTAAATATACAAAACTGTTTTTAAAGCTTGTTTCATTATCAGAACTAACTGAAGATGATATAGGTTAAAAGTGAACAAACTACAATGATGTTACAGGGAAGCTAATAGAGACACTTTGTCAATTAGGTTTAGTAACTTTAACTATAATTTAAAATCAAATAAATGAACTCAAATACTGTAACATTTGAAAAAAAGTGGATTGATAGGGCAATACCATTAAGGTTTAAAATAAACTTTTGGCTTTTAAAACAATTAGGTTTATTTGGTTTTGGTTTTTTTGCCTTTTTAACAGGAGCAGGGGCAACTGTAATTATATATGAGTTTTTACTTTAGATATTTAGCTATAACTTAAAATGAAATAAAATGAAAAATATTAATCCTAGATGGGCAATAGTTGTAGTTCTTATTCTAGCTATTTTACTCAATTACTATAATAGCACTCGTTAATTAAAACCAATAAAAGGCCCTTACTTTAGCTATTGCTTTCGGTGAGGGTTTTTTATTCACAAACCCCTGAACTTACTGAAGATGATATGCCTGTGGTTAAAAAAACCCCCAGTTTTCGCTGAAGGTTTTTAGTTATTAGGATTAAAAAAATCTATTGAGCTGAAGCAGCAAA
>ERZ807291.6038-NODE-6038-length-14822-cov-10.425340_pt1 | contig 14822 bp, 4 predicted proteins | sample MGYA00521257_ERZ807291 | MGnify/ENA primary metagenome ERZ807291 (study PRJEB31413, sample SAMN03169783) | marine metagenome | biome: Marine; feature: Water; material: Subsurface seawater | place: North Sea | collected 2011-04-28 | depth 1 m m ...
AGCATCTTATCTCAAATCACTGGTTCATCAGGTTCCGCCTTGTCAGGCTTGGAAGCATATGATGAGACAGGCATGCGCAACCTAGCGTCACAACTTACAGACGCAGGCGGAGAACTTTCTAGGTTTTCTGGCGGTAGAGTTGGTGACATTAGTGGTCAGCTTGATACAGCCGCAGGTGCAATCGAAACGCGCATGAACGAGCTTACTGAAGCACGTAACGCGCTGGAGACACGCGCACAGGCACTTCTTGAGCAAGTAAACAATGCCTCATACTATGGCACAGACGACCTTGGTGGAAACCAAGGAGAGTTTGACGCTCTAAACGCAGAGGTAGAACTTTACAACGCACAGCAGGCTATTGATGAAATCCAATCCGCACAGGATCGTTTAAACTCAGAGCGTCAAAGACTTGAGCAAGACGCTGAAGCTGTGTCCGAGCGTGATCGGCTTGCTAAAGAAGATATACTTTCAACCGTAGGTGCATCAGGGGTTCCTGAGTTCCAAAACTTTTCAGAAGTTGATCCAATAACATTGCAGGCTTATATGCAAATGTTGGCTGATCAAGAAGAGGAAGAGTACGCGAACACAGTCTCACCATCTGCATTCGCACAAAATGTAATGAGGGCTTAACTAAATGCCGTTTTCAGCAATCTTAGGTTTAGCGGGTAGCGCAATCGGAGCCGCAAGTGCATCTCGCGATGCGGCGGCGGCACGCGCACAGCAGGATTACCAATTCGGCAAGCAGATGGACTTGCAGAATGCCAACCTTGGAATGATGCGCGACGCCCAAAGAGACCAGCGTGCAGAAAATGAATACCAGCGTGAGATGGAGCGGTTTAACAGACGCCTCCGCTCACAAGAACGTGAGTTCGAGCTAGGTCAACTTCGTCAGAACCAAGAGTATCTGATGGAAGACCGTCGCATGGACATTGAGCGTCAGGTCAAAGAAGACAAAGAGGCGGCTAAGATACAGCAGTTCAACCTCGAACAGCTTCTAAGACGTCAAGACATTGCAGAAGACGAACGCCAGTTTGCAATACAACAGCTTGAGCAAGTCAAAGCAATAGCATCTGGTGAGCGCGATGAAGACAAGCGTCGCTTCCTTGAAGAGCGGGAAATGGCTCGCATCGAGCGTGAGTTCCTTACTGACCAGTTCAATGAAGCCAAAGGGCAAGCTCAAATAGAGAGAAACGAACAGTTACAAGATCGCAATGCAATCATGCAAAGCATCAGTGGCATGCAAAACGCAGTGCAAAACACTGCGGCTGGACTTGGTTACATCCCAGAAATCAAGCAACTTACTAGCGCAGACATTTCTAGCGAGATAGACAGACGTACAAACCAATACCAAGGTGACGTTGATAGAGCCGCTGATCGTGTGGCGTCTGTAGGCGAAGCAGGTCTTATACGTGGTGGCATGGATCGAAGTACACAAGGTACAGCCCGTCGTGGTGATATTGCCGAGCGTATCGCTAACGAGTACCAAGATGCACGCAGTAGGGCATATGATGATGCACTTCGTTATATCACGGGCGAACAGTCAGCCCTAACTAGCAATGTTGACAGCATTATGAAGCGTCGTTCTGGCATTCTTGGAGAAACAGCAAACGTAGCTGGCGCAGGCATCGACCAAATGATGAAAGTACCGCAAGCCGCATCAGCCGTTGACGCCTATCGTCTGGCTCAGATGGTTCCGTCTGCAATCTACAATCGCAACTTAGAGAGGGCGAATGACTTCCGCGCACCAGTCGGGATAAGTTCAGCCGCTGTTTCTGGGACAATGTCACCGGGCATCGCAGATTACACAAGACCAACAAGCATGGTAAACAACGCTGGCTTTAATATCGACAGTGCTATCTTTAATCCATATGGCGTTACAACCAATGATCCGAACACATACATGTCTAATGCTATGAACATCGGAAACAACTTGTACAACGCGGCGGCTACGTCTGCGAGTAACGCGGCAGATCGTTCGTACCAAGCCTCTTCTGGCTTCGGTCAGTCGTTTAACAAGTTCTTAAACAATCAGTCACAGGGTGCGCAGTTCGGAATTACAGGTGTAGGTGCAGACGGAACGCCGTCTTATGGCCAGACTTCTGGGCCGGGTATGTTCAACGGTATAAACCAGCGCACAAATGACTTCTTCGGCAATTTATTCGGTGGGTAGAGATGGTAGACTTCGTAGGATTTTCAGACGGGTACAGAAAACAACAGGAAACAGGCGAGCGTAAACGCCTCGAACTGGCTAAAGCCTTCCAAGAGTTTCAAAGTCAGAACCCGACAGCGAACCCAATGGAGTTCCAAGCATTCATCGACAGCATGGCTGGCGGTAGCAATTACTTGCGCGGTGGTATGCCGTCTGGCGATATGCTCAAAGCAATCACAGACCAAGCAGATATTCGTCGTGCGAACGCAGACGCAGACCGAGAGCGTGGCATATTAGAGAAAAACATTGCACTTAGAACAAGCCTAGAGGGTGCGGCGACAGGTATTATGCTGGGTTATAAAGACCCCAGTGATAACGGATACGATTATGCAGACTTTTATTCGATGTCGGAGGAACTAAAGGAAACCTTTCCCGGAGTAGACTTTGACAAGATTGGCTTTGACCCCAAGACAATGTTTACTGGCGACAGACGTAGGTCTGCTATAGCCGCTCGTGTGGGTGAATACTTACCAACTGTTACGCAACTTGTGCAGAATGCTGGTGGTAAAGGCATTACAGAACAAGACTTAAAAGCATTTAATATACCAACAGCATTAATAAAGCCCCTACTGACACAAGCAAGCAATTTAGAAGATGAACGTCGTGACGTGTTCGCACGTGATCGCGGCGCAGAAATTGCGCGAGAAGCTGAGAAGGCAATCGCAAACAATACAACAGACGTCTATGGTCATCTGGCTCAAATTTTTGGTGAAGCAAACCTGCCCGGTAAAGACAGCACGATAATGAAACAGTATATCGAGCAAGCTACGATAGCGTCTAACGAAGCAACAAACAATCGAGAGCGTGCTACGCTTCAACTTGGACGTCAACTTGTAAATGATATGATGGCAAATGACGGACTGCGTTCAGCGTTGTTCTTGGATGATAGAGTTCAAACCGAAGAAGCTATGCTATCTTTTGCTAGAAAAGAAATGACAAATGCAGACTTTGAAACAGTATTTGGTAAAACTAAGGAAGAGGCTTTAGCATCAGATATGACTGGCTATGTAGACAATATGGTTGCCAGCTTGTCTGTCGTACAGCGCAAAGACATTACAGAAGCACGTCAGGGCGCGAAAGGTAAAGTAACTGAAATTGTAGCTAACGCACGTACATCTAACGATGCGGCAGTTCTTAATCGCTTCGGCGATCCATCCAAGAAGGATGCACCTCCACAAGTGGGCAACGGTGGTCGTTCGGCGCAACTTGCGGCGCAGTCACTTGCTAAGAAATATGCAATGACACCAAGCGTACTGCAAGCAATAGAGAATGTATTTGCTTCTGTACCCGCTGACGAACCACAAACTATGACCAGTATTATGGCGTATGTTGAAGCAGACCCTGCATTCCAGAGAGCCGCTAAAGGTAATTTACTTACAGACGTATTAGGCCGTCTTGAAGACGATGCAAACAACCAGTACGGACGTCGTAGTCAGCAGACTTATGGTGAATGGTTTACAGATACTCAAAGCCGTGTTGATAGCACTATGTCTAGTTACAAAGATAAAGTAGCGACAGCGACAGCGATGTTCCAAGACGACCCAGTAAAACTGGTTCAAGCCTTACAAGCTGTAGCAAGCAACTTAAATGCGTCAATGGAAGACGCAATATCAGACTGGCGTTCAGCAGAGCAGTCTTCAAAAGACTTTACTGGGTGGCGTACTCCGGGTTCAGAAGCATTTGATAACGATGCTGTATTCGGTGGCGGGTCTGGTAGCCTTGAACAAACTATGCGCTTGGAGGGATCAGAGGTGTTGAGTGAACTAGACCTCCTTATTCAAGATGCAAAACAGCGTATCTTGGCCAATCAAACACCAACAGAGACAGGGGATGGCCCACTCGCACAGGATGAACAAGTCGACGCGGTAGCAGACGTCGAGAGCTTTATGCAAGACCTAGATGACCAACAAAAGCTGATGAAAATACAAGATGAGTTCGGGAAACAAGGTGCGCCAGCTTCTTGGATACTTGGATACTTTGGTTATAACGATTACACCGAGATGGATAGGGCCAAAGGCAAGGCTATTTCTCAGTTCTTGCAGACGCCGAGAGTTAAAAACGCTCTGAAGGAAGACAGGGAGAGTTTCAAACAATTCATAGAAGACCCTGTTGTCTTCATGCTTGAGAGCGACGCGCCATATGTAGTCAACTGGTTCAATAGTGATTTAGGTAGCACATACGCTGAACTTATCGGACGACAGTAAGGACGACCACTACGTTAAACCTCCAGTATCTTAATGGCAACCATTAGGAAACTGGAGAACCTGCGGTGAGTTATTTTAAGGACGTCAACTTTGACGATATTGCTGGCAAGCCCAGCGAAGATTACACAGCATCAATCAACCCACGTAAAATCTTAAATGATCCTGCGTTTTTGTCAGACTTGCGAGGTTATTATCGCGAGAAAGGTGAGTATTTCGCCGATGACAAACACCTCGTAGACAAGTTTTACAGCGACCGAACATGGGCTGACTTGAATACAGCAGGTGCTATTGGTGATGCTCTTGAAGCAACGTCTGCTGGTACAGACCAAAGACAACGCATGAAGCGTATCGAGACTGTCTGGCGTCAGCTTCCCAACTTCTGGCAAGAAGGTGGTCGAGGCGCAGGCGCACTTGGCGACATCGCAACAGCTATTGTTGCAGACCCACTTAACCTTATTCCCGGCGTTGCTGGTTACAAAGGCGCGGCAGTCGCAGGACGATCCGCTTACCTTGCTGGTAAGTCTGCACCTGTAGCTAGAGGTATTGCGTCTGGTACTGCGCGAGCCGCTGGTTCAGAAGCCGCAATCTCTGCTGGACAAGAAGCTATCGTAAACACAGCAACTCAGGCTCGTGATATACAGCTTGGCTTGCAAGATGAGTTTAGCGGTAAGCAACTTGGAGCCGCCGCTCTTACAGGCGGCGTCTTAGGTGGTGCAGTCGGTGGTGCGATTGGTATTCCTGCCGCTTTTGCAGGCGCACGGGGTGGTATAGATACCGCAAAAGCTGGTCAGTTCCTTGGTATGACGCCCGAACAAATACAGGCATTACCAAAAGAAGAACTTGCGCAACTCCTACAAAGAGCGAGTGATGCAGGCACGGGGCCATTTAATCCAAACCAACCAGAAGTCCCAACAGCAGAAGCACCTGCCGCATCCACAGAAGCCGCACCACAGACTACACTTAACACTGCTGAATTTGGCGATCTTGCTGGCGATCTTGCAGACGTAACAAGCCAACTCAATGCGGCGACTACAGCCGCGCGAGGACACTTAGATAGAATACGCGCATCTGGTGCTGAAGCAGAAACAATAAGCACGGCAGTAAATGAAACTGCTGATATGGCCGCTTTGCGCACCGCAGTTTCTCGTGCTGAACGTGAAGCAAAACAAATTGCAGAGTTAGAAAAGTCTAACGATGTAGGCGATCTGAACAAAGCACGCGATATGCGACGCCGCTACGAAGACTATATGTCTCAAGTACGTCGTGTCCTACAAACATCTGATGGCTTAAACCCTGACGAGATGCTGGCTCGAATGGAAAAAGATGGTTTCGGAATGCGCCAGACGCCAGCAGGTGAGCCAGACGCATCTGACTTAGCACCAGCGGCAGAAGCTCCAGCAGAAACAGAAGTGATGACAGACGCGCCGTCTACAGACGGGCCGATGGAAACTACGCCTGCCCCTGAAGCAGACGCAACAGCAACTCCTGCCGAAATAGACCCTCTCGATGAGTACAGAGACCTTGGTAGAAAAGACGCTACTAAATCAGGTGTATTCACAAATGTCCTTGATAAAAAACTCTCGGCCATAAAAGAGAATGTAGGTCAGGAAGCCGCCGACGCTTACGAAACTGCCGCTCGCGCTCAAGTTCAATCTAATATAGATGCACGCAATGCGAAAACAGCCGCACCAGAACTTACAGCCGACGAAAAATTAGATGGCGTACTAGCAGAAATTGACCTTGGTAACGAAGCGTTCCGAGATAACCCGTTAGAAGTGCTTGACGCTATTCGTGCGCAAGCAAACGCATCTGGCTTGCCTGATGCAGACGCTGAAGAACTTACAAAGATATACAGTAGCCGTAATGGTTTGGATGCAGGTGGCAATGCCCCAGAGATTTCGATGGAGCTTCGAGGACGCGCACTATCAGAAGGTCTTGACTGGCGCAGTCTAACACCAAGTGAAAAATCCAAAACAAACCGCATCACAAAAGGTATTATCAGTAAAGCAATACGCACACGCAAAGCCGATGCTGAACTTGATCCATATGCCCTGCAAGCTCGTAAAGAACTTGACGACATTGTTGACCTGCTCGCTAGAGAAGGCGACGACATAGATGCAGACGACATTCGTTCTGGTGTTGCGATGCTAGGACGTATGTCTGAGTTTGAGACAGACGTTGAAGACCTAATAGCCTTGGCTGACTATGACATTAGCCGTGCTACCACTATGGATAAAAGCTCAAGCGATGTCTTTACACAAACAGAACTTAAAAAGATCAGGAATTTAGAAAAGACCTACAAGTCTCAGAACCCAGACTTTGATGATAAGAGCATTTCTCTTATGGCTAAAGCTACAGTCATGCAGAACCGTGGAAGTAAATCTACATCAGGTATGCGTTCGGCACAAAAGGGTATCGACGACAAGTCTATTTACAAAACAGCAGGTCGCGCATCATCAACAGGTAAAATCCAAGGCATCCTTCGCCGTGGTACACCGATAGCTAAAGGCTCAGACTACACAACCTCCTCTGGCTATAGCTCTAGTCCAACAGATTTTGGCCGTGAAGAAGCTATGATCAAAGCGAACTCTGGTAATGGGCCAGACCTCGTACCCTACACAACAACTGGTATGGAAAAAGTATTCGCACCGGGCGGACTTATCGAGGTTAAAAAAGGCGGCACTGCATGGGCAGACGCTGTTACTGGCCGCGCATATTCTACTCGTGATTTCGCACTAAAAGCTCGTGGTGATGCACCGTCTGCACCTACGAAGCAAAATGTAGAAGCACCAGAAACGTCTGTAGATGAAACACTCAAGAACTTACTTGCAAGATATGCGAATGAAGAGAACCCAGACGTAGATACATTACTGGCAGAACTGCGTGCTAGAAAAGATGGCAAGAAACTAGACACTCCTGTAGAAGCATCGGCTACAAAAGAGCCATCCCCTGCTCCATCTCGTGGCGATAAGAAACTAATCGTCCGCTCAAAAGAAAACCCTGACGACATCAGGATTATGAGCAAGAAGCAAATCGAGGACGGCAAGGACATCTTCGCTATTATTGGCCAAGACCCTAAAAAGTCTTCATCTGTCTACGAAAACTGGGATGTGCGTTACGCACCCATGGATGCAAACCCGCGCACTCAGCGTGCGCGTGAAGCATTGTTTGATAGCCTACCAGAGGAAGAATTTAAGCCAACTGAAGGTGGCCGTTATAATTCTGGCACAACGACTGGTCTTGGAGATCCGGTATTAGTCGAACTCGCAGACATGATTGAAGTAACTCTGACACCTGACGAAGTTGCCGCATATACAGTAGCTTCACGAGGGCTTGGATACACAGACCAAATCAATAACAACGCCATTAGTTTTGGAACCTTACGCTATGCCACAACTCGTTTAGATAGTCAGTCTAAGTGGCCAAAAACCGCAGAAGGGCAGAGAGAAATAGCTCAATCACTTCGTACACTTTACGGGGCGATGCACAGAGCCAATCCAGAGGGATATGTAACCGCTAATAACGTGCGTAAAACAGCGATAGATAACATAGAAAAATCATTGAGCGGTTTTTCTTCTGAGGAACTTTCTTCTGCGCGAAATATGCTACTCAAGTTAGGTGGCGACCCTACTGTTGCACCCAACATTGTGAGCAGTAGTCGTGGTAATTTCTTGTCTACGACGAGAGGACAAGTTTCTGATGCGCCTGAAAGCCAATACATTAATATCAACAATGACCCTTCACCTACGTCAGTTCAGCCTAAAAGTGCCATATTATATCACGAGGTCGCGCATTGGGCATATCGCAACATCCTAACACCAGAAGACCGCGTAGAGTTCTGGCAACACATGGGAGAATACTACAACTCTAAAGGCCAGTTGGACATGGGCGCGGTAAAAGATCGCCTCCCTGCATACACTGGAATGGAAACTCCATTCGGCACGTTAAACACAAATGCTACAGATAGCCCTCAAGAGTTCTTTGCTAACCAATTCTCTATGTGGGCAATGCAAAATCACTCAAATGTAGCCATTCGAGACCTATCATTCTGGCGTCGCATGACCAAATATGTGCAGGCAGTCTTTGATAGGTTCTTCTCAAAAGACAGTATCGACCCCAACCTTGAGCCACTGTTCTCTAAAATCTTACCGAACCGTGCGGAAGAGCGTACATTCAAACTTGGCGTGGACGCCGCACCTCAAAAGCCAGAAGGTCAGGCTATACAGAAACGCTATGTCCAACTTGGCATGATCGAGCAAGACATCGAAGCGGCTTTCGCATCAGACAGCGCAGACGGGATTATCACTGCATTCGACGAATTGCGTAAATACATCCTTGGCGTTGGTCGAAACAGCGAAGAAGTTCTCCCCGGTGTTGGTGGCTCTGGCCCCTTATTGGCATTACGCTCACCTAAAGGTCAGCCACAGACGATGCTTAAAGTCTTGAACGAAAAGCTCAAGGCACTTGATGAGATCATTGCAGGTAAACCATCTAATCTTACAAGCATTGACGACCCTGCACAGGGCAGACGCTACCTAGAAGGTGGTGAGTTCTCAGGAATGTCTGAAGTTGCAGACCCGCAGGAAGTCGCAGACATGCTTCGCGACTTCTATTACAATGGCTATAACGGCAAATTCGTTCCTGCTAATGGAGTGCCGGGGCAGATCAAGAAGCTGGAGAAATCCAGCGTCAAGCATATGATCGAAAGTGTTCGTAAGTCTTTAGGTGCTGGATACCAGCGTGTTGAAGGCAAGTCAGGACTACCAACTGGTGCAGTCCCTGCGTCTGTAACAGGTGGAACTCAACCACCAGTACGTGCAGACGGGAACGTAACTCCGTCTGGCACTAAGCGAAAGGCCGCTAAAGCAAAGAAAAAAGCAGAAGACCGCACTATAGCGCAGGCGACTGCTGACACGAAGACGCAGAAAAACAAACGCGCACGCAACACTGGCAAGAATAAGCCAAATGTAGATGGTACTGTAGCAGATACAGTTAAAACCTTGTCTTTGAAGAAGCTCCAGTCTGACTTCCGCAAGCATCGTGGCACAGATTATGGCGATCAAGTAGCGGCAGAGATTGTTGCCAAAATAAAAGCCAAACCACTGAGAGCAAAAGCAGTTCCTGTACGTCGGGAAATCATGGAGCTTGGTGGTTCTGCGCTAGAAGATAGACTACTTCGTGCAATTTACGATGGCGACAAAGCCACTGTGAATGAGGCACTGTGGGAAACGCAGTATCGTGTAGCTAAGAAGAAGGCTCGCAAGACTGGCGGAAAGATCATACCTCGCACATTCCGCGACAGTATGATTATGACCTTCAGAGAAGTGAACGATAACGTAGGCGTATCATCTAGTGATGGCATACCAGCCGCCGCGCGTGCGTCTGTACGTGAGAACCTTTCTCTGATGACACACCGGGATGCAGACGTACAAAACGTGACACGCACAATGGCGTATCGCATGTACAATATTATTGGCAAGACGTCTCGTGGTGGAGAAGATACTGCAAATATGCTTGGCACAGCGGACATTTCTCGTCTGGCTGGTAGCGATCCTAGCTTTGCAGGCGACGGAGTATTCGGAGACTTTAGATCATCTGACTTCAACTCGTTTCGTAAGCAAGTTCGCCGCATTTCATCTGCCATAAACAAAGGCGACGGCCAACCTGACGAAGCGATAGGCAACTTGATGCACATGATTGTGCGTTCTGGCGCACTGAAGCCAGAAGAAAGCGAAGCAATCGTTGAAGCATACCGCGCTCTTGATGGAAGTATGCGCAAGCGTATCGAAGGTCTGATTGGAAGTAAGTACGCAGACAGATCAGAGTTTGTTAAAGAGCAAGCTATTGCTGAAGAGTGGTTCTCTGATGCAGTAAACCGCTACACACGCGAAGATATACCACGCTCACAAATCTTAGATGGTGTTATCACAGGCGACGCAAACAACGTCCGCATGAGAAGCACTTTAGATCGTGCCATTGATCGTACTATTGAGTACACAGCCTATGCTACAAACGGACAGATCGGTCGTACTGATGTCAAAGGCCGCTATCGCCGCCTAACATTCTACGGTGATATGTTCGAGAGTGGAGAAAAGCGTCCGATGATTGGCTCACTTGATGGTGGTGTTCTTGCACACCCATCATACGCGGCAGACTACGCACAAGACGCGATCAACTCTGCGAGCAAACCTCGCATGGCAAACCTTGTAAACTTTACAAAAGGTGGCGTTGGTTTTGACGGCGCATCGCAGACGCCTAACGTATTCTATCACGGCACACCAAAAGGTTACGTTTTCCGTCGTACAGACGATAATCCAAACGCAATCTTCAAGCGTTCTCAAGGTGGAAACTATGGCCCCGGCTACTATCTTACCGCAAATCCTCATGTTGCTGGTGAAGTATATGCGAAACGTCCAACTGTAGAGGCAATGTTCCAGCAGGCTGAAGAGCTTGGCTTGCCAGCGTCTGATAAAGAAGACTTAGACTGGGACATCTGGGATATGGTGGAGACACGCCGCGAAATATCTAAGGTACGCCGCGAGTTCAGCGCACTTGAAGATGAGCTTGGCATAAACCCAGACGTAACAACTGGCACACTGGATGCGTTCCGTGATCATCTCGATGACTTGGTGGCAAACGAACAGGCACTAGCTGAGACTTTATCTGAGCGCGGCCTGACCATTGACCCATATGTTATGCCGATGGTTATCAAGCTAAATACACCTGTAGATTTCAGAAGCACAGCCGCATACAACGCAGATCACCCAATGATCAAAGCAATCATGGCTAAGATGCACGAGGTTGGAAACACAACAGAGCGTACTTTCAAGTATCTCGAAGAAACAATGTCTGGCACTGATGTCGATGGAACAAATACATACCGAGAATTGGTAAACTCTCTTATTAAGTCTGGCCGCAATAGAGCCGCCGCGCAAGAAGAGCTAACAGGTATCCTCGACGATCTTGGCTATGACGGAATGCTTACAACGCACCGCAACTCATTGGCTGATGGCGAAGATATAATGGCGAATGGCGATAGCTATCGTGCATCTTCAACAATGCACACGTCTGCGGTCTTGTTTAACCCAGAGCAAGCCAAGCATATCGACGCTGATTACTTCGATAGCAATGACGAGATGATATACAACAGCATCTTGGAGCTTGACCGACCAATTCCAAAAGGTGTGAACGGTGATGTCATTGACGCTATAATGAATGAAAGCGTAATGACTATCGACGAAATACCAGCCGGACAATTTGGCGAGCTTCTTGAGCAAGAAGGTACAAACAGCACTATGACAAGCGCGGTCATGTCCATGATGCGCAAGCGCGAACTCTCTCCGAAGGAAGAGCAAGCTGTACGAAAGTCTGGCCCATTCAAATACTTTGAACGTCTGTCGACCCGGATCAAAAACCAAGGAATGCACTGGCTTGGCGACAAGTATAAAGAGCATTACCCGGATATGAACCAGAGGTTTGCTAAAAAGTTTATGCCTATTGCTGATAAGCTGGCCGCATTACCAGACACAGACGGCATACTACGTGGCTACTTCCGTAAAACAACAGCAAGCGTTGGCCAAGAACAGCCTAAATCTTACAGCCGCATTGTTCGTGCATTACGTCGAGGAGATGGTTCACGCCAAGAGAAAGCACTGAGTGCAGACGAGCGTAATATATATCGTCAAATCAGATCAACTCTATCCGCTGAACGCAACGAGCTTATCAATGAAGGCTTCCATGTAGGTAATCGTGGCCCTAACTATCTGCCACAAGTCTGGAGCCAGAAGGTAATTAACAAGAACCGTCCTGAGTTCATTGAAAAGATGAAGAGATACTACGCTATCGAGCGCACAAACATGGGTGCTGAGTACACAGACGCAGAAGCTAATGCTTTCGCTGAAGGTGTTATGCTGAAGTTGTTAGATGAGGCAGAAGAAGGTGTGTTCATCCCAGTTAAAGGCACAACTAAGAACTCATCGTTTGAGAACGTAGATTATTCTCGTGTTATCGAACTTGATAAGTACGCAGACACAGGAATATTGGATGACCTTGAAAAGTTTTTAGAAGATGATCTCGAAGCAATCCTTGTTAAATACTTGGAAGGTAGCTCGCGCCGTCTTACGTCTGCGAAACGCTTTGGTGTAAATAGCCACGCGGTATCTGACTACATGACTGTAGGTAAAGAAGGTAAAGCTGGTATCGTCGCATTGCTTACAAAGAATAAGCAATTCGAATATGACATCACAGCCATGAACCCAACAGGTCGTAAGGAAACTGCATCACTTATAGATACAATTCGTATGCCTTTCCAAGGTGACGAAGGTGAAGCGTCTGCATTCGTAGATAAGTTAATGGAAGTATCGTCAACATCTGGCCCCGCTGGTGCGCGGCAGATGTTAATGGATATTGCTACACTTGGCTCAGACGGTAAGGTAAACCCCGTCTATACTAAACGTGTAGACGCAATCGTTGGCGCATTGAATGACTTCAAAGGTAAAGCTGGCTCCATCGCATACGATGAAGGTGAAGAGTACGTCGATAACGCTATGCGTATTCTGATGAAGAAACCAATGCACGGCACAAGCAAGACGGGTATGAAAGTATCTCGCTCGCTACGCTTCTTCAACAACGTATCACTCCTTGGCTTCACCACTCTTACATCTATCGGTGACTTGGGCTTACCTATCATTCGCTCTGGCTCTTTCAAGTCTTGGGCAAACGGAGTTAAGAACCTAAAAGACCCTGACTACAGAGAAATGATCCGCAACGTAGGTGTTGCTATGGAGAACATTGTACACGAGCGCATGGTTCACCTGTACGGTGCGCCTGACAACAAAGCCTCGCACGCATTCTTCAACGCTACATTACTTACACCGTGGACAGACATGAACCGCATGATTGCGGGTGCTACTGGTTTTGAAACATTCAAGACGATGCAACAAAAAGCGTTCACTAACTTCAAGACAGGAGTTCCATACGCGAAACAGTCTGCACAATACAAAACTGCACATCGTTTCTTAAAGAACTACGGTCTTACTGAGTTCTTACCCGGAGCAAAACGTGCCGGGGAAAGTATTGGTTCGATTGATATGAAGACAGACGATACAATTCGTATGGGTATTATCAAGTTCGCAGACGATGCAATCTTCCAACCCAACCCGAATGACATACCTATGTGGGCGCAGACGCCTGTTGGACAACTTGTTTTCCAACTCAAGTCTTTCCCACTGATGATGTCACGGATGACAGGCCACATACTTAGCGAAGCAAACCATGGCAACTTCAAGCCTCTGATGTATCTCGCGTCTGTAGGGCCAGCTTTCGGTGTCGCAACACTGGCCGCAAAAGATGTTATCCAGATGCGTGGTGGTGATGATGACCGTAGCCCAGACTTGCGTAAGCGTAATGTTCTAAAAGCTCTTGGTTATGACAAGAAAGTACATGGTGATGAGAATGATTTCCTTGGCTGGTATGTAGAAAGCATGCTTGTCATGGGTGGGTTTGGTCTTATCGGTGATGTTATTCACTCGGCAGTAAGCCAAGTAGACAACGGAGCATACGGTCAACAGCGTATGTGGGGTACAGTTCTTGGCCCATCATTCGGTTTAGGCAACGCGGGAATGCAAGTCACTGCTGGTATCTTCGATGAAGGTAACAACAGTAACTCCAAAGAGCGTTCAGCGATGCGTGAAGTAGCAACTCGTATTCCAATCCTTGGCGGAAACAGACGTATCCGAGAGGGTATTGTTGATGCCACAGCAGGTGAAGGCTCAAGCGGCAACACTGGCGGATGGCAATCAAGTTGGAACAAATCTTATTGAGGTGAAGTATGGCTATAGCAATGGAGAAAATACTGGCATGGAAACTGATGCCGCGTCTTATGATGTTAGTTATGACTATCATGTATATACGCGTTATTGAATGGTTCATGTCACTACCGCAAGACGTCGTTAGCACACAAGCTACAGCGTTGACCGCAACTGTAACAGGCGCACTCACGGGTGCGTTTGCCGTATGGGTAGGACATGAGAAATGATACAAGCATTTATTGGCCCGATAGCAAACTTAGCAGGCACATGGCTCAACTCTAAGGTTGAGACGAAGGCGGCTGAGACACGCATGAAAGTTTCTGAGGCAGACGCGAAGGCAAAGATAATGTTATCTGCCGCTACGTCTGAAGCCGACTGGGAACGCATCATGGCGCAAGGAACTCAGAACTCGTGGAAAGACGAATTTCTGGTAATTTTATTTAGCATCCCGTTAGTGCTTTCGTTCTGTGGAGAGTGGGGGCGCAAGGCTGTTGCAGACGGGTTCGCGGCTTTGTCTACAATGCCAGAGTGGTATCAATATACATTGGGTGTAATCGTTGCCAGTAGCTTCGCTGTAAGATCAGCCACCAAATTCTTTGG
>ERZ807291.6058-NODE-6058-length-14792-cov-6.111488_pt1 | contig 14792 bp, 13 predicted proteins | sample MGYA00521257_ERZ807291 | MGnify/ENA primary metagenome ERZ807291 (study PRJEB31413, sample SAMN03169783) | marine metagenome | biome: Marine; feature: Water; material: Subsurface seawater | place: North Sea | collected 2011-04-28 | depth 1 m m ...
AAATAATCGCCATTCATTTCTGTCGTAGAGGAGCAAGCTCCAAGATGAAAAATATATTTAATATCACCAATGTTTTCAATATTATTTAAAAAATCATTGGATGAGTAAAAATCATTAAATTTCAGACCCTTTAAGTTTTCATAATTACCATTTTTATCAATATTATCTACTAAAATTATATCATTGATATTTTTATTATTTAATTTTTTAATCAAGTTACTCCCAATAAACCCTAAACCACCGGTTACTACAATCATATATTTAATTTTTAAATTTACTTATTATATTTGTTGTTGAAAAACCATTTACTAATGGAATTATTTTTACTTCTCCTCCACTTTCGATAACTTCTTTACAACCAACAACTTCATCTATTTTATAATCTCCACCTTTAACTAAAATATTAGGTCTAATTTTTTTTATCAGTTTTAAAGGTGTCTTCTCTTTAAATATTATTACTTCGTCAACATATTTAATTGAATCTAATATTTCTTTTCTTACTTCTTCCTTATTTATCGGTCTATTACTTCCTTTTAAACTTTTAACAGAAGAATCTGAATTTAATCCTACTATCAAATAATCCCCAAGTTTTTTAGCTTCACTTAAAATTTTCAAATGTCCAATATGTAATATATCAAAACAACCATTTGTGAATACAATTTTTTTGAAATTTGAATTACTAAATTCCGATTCGTTGTTTAATAAAAATTCAATATCTGAAATAAAAATAGAAGCAGTACCAGATTTCGAAACAACTACACCACCAGCATAGTTTGCAATTTCGCATGATTTTGGTAATGATTTTCCAATATTCAAACAATAAGCTATGGTAGCCATAACTGTGTCGCCTGCTCCTGAAACATCACTTACGTCTTTGACATTTGATTTATATTTATAATTTTTATGATTATGGTTTAAAAAAACTCCTTTTTCACTTAACGTTATCAGTACATTTTTTATTGAAAATTGATTTTTTATAAAATTCGAAATTTCATTATATTTTTCATTATCAAATTTAAAGTTAGTAATTTCAACAGCTTCTTTATGATTTGGAGTAATCAAAAAGGACCCCTTATATTTTGAAAAGTCATTTCCTTTAGGGTCTACCAAAACTTTAATATTATTTTTCAATGAATAATCAATGATTTTTTTACACAAAACTTGATTTAAAACTCCTTTATTATAATCTGACAAGATTATTATATCAATATCATTATCATGATGATACTTAACTAGGTGTTTGAAAATTTTATTTTGAGTTTCTTCATCAATGTCTAAAGTTACCTCTTTATCAACTCTGACTACTTGTTGATTTCCAATTATTATTCTTTGTTTGATTGTTGTTGATCGATCTTCATCAATTATCAATCCTTCAAAATTTTCACCACCTAATAAATTAATTACTTCTTTTCTTGAATTATCATTTCCAGTAACTCCAATTACATGAGCAGGTTGCTTCAAATTTTTTAAATTATTAAAAACATTTAAGCATCCACCTAATCTAAAAAACTCTTTTTCGTATTTAACTACAGGGATTGGTGCTTCAGGGCTTAATCTATTTGATGATCCAATAATGTAACTATCTAAAATAACATCACCAATAACTACTATTTTATTTTTCATTTTATTATTTAATTAAATGTAAAGATTCCACATCATCTATATAATTTGATTTAGTATATTTTTTTTCTTTTAATTTCATAAATTCCAAGAATATTAAATTCATATCAATATCAGATATACATCTATTATTTCCACAGCCAGTTATAAAATCTTTCCTGTAGCACGGACTACAAGCATATCCTAATCTATATATTCTGTTATATTTTCCAAAAACACCAGTAAAAAACGGGTTAGTAGGACCATAAATACCCAAAGTAGGAATTTTCAGTAAAGAAGTCATGTGAGATGTACCATTACAAACTGTAATACAATATTTAGTTTTTTTAATAAAATCAACTGAGTCTTGAATACTATTTGGAATAAAATTCTGCAATTCATATTTACTGTATTTATTTATTTCTTTAAACAAATTGATTTCATTACGACTATGAAAAACTATAATTTGCAGATTATTATTTTTTATCTTAATTAAATTTATTAGCTCAGCCCATTGAACAGCAAGCAATCTCTTATGTTTTTCAATTTCACCACTACCAGGGGCTATCATCAATATCGGATTCTTACTATTAACAGAAAAATCAATATTGTAATCATCAATTTTTTCAAGTTTTCCAAACTGTCTATAATAATTAACTTTATGATTCTTAGTTCTTTTAACAATATCAAATTTCTTTAAACTCGTTTTTAAAATCAAACTTTTTCCCTCTGGTAAAATAATTTTTTTAGTATTTAAAAATCTTAAAATTAAATCAGATTTAAATTTTCTTGTACCATGTAAAAAAATAAAAATATCAAATTTTTTGAACAATGATTTATAGAAAAGAAATTTACCAGATGATAAATTATAAAATTCAAAATGGATTTCACTATCGCAAAATAATTTAATTAAATCTTTCTGTAATTTACCTTTAATAAAAATATGATAGGTGTTATTTTTATTAGTATAATCCTTTAAAAATGGAATAGACATTACTACATCTCCTAAGCCATGAGTCATCCATATTGCAATATTATTTTTCATAAAACAATTGCCTAAGTTTTAATATTTGTGTTTTCCAGGAGTAATAATTTTTTACATATTGATTACTGTTAATTGAATTAAATTGAGAATAATTATTTTTTAAATAGTTAACTTTAGATTTAAAATCCTCAAAATTATAAGGATTTATTAAAAGCCCAAACCCATTTTCTGACATAAATTTATAGGAGCTTATATTTGACGCTATAATTGGTTTATTTAAATTGAGATAATCTAAAATTTTTAAAGGAGAACCTTGAGAATCAAACTTCCCTTTCAAGGGTCTTCTTAAATGAATAAAACAGTCTGAATTATTAATAATTTTTATTGCTTCATCATACTCTGTATTCGAATGATATTCAACATTGGATAAATCATGTTCCTTAGAAAGTAAATTAAACTCATTTTGTTGACCACCTACTATTATTAATTTAAAAACACTACTATCTAATTTGGAAAAATAAGATAACAATAAATCTACTCCTTCTCTTTTGGATAATGATCCTAAATAGCCAAGAGTAAAAAATTTATTAGGGCTTGAATATACTGATTCTATATCAATAGGTTCAACACCATTTGGAATTACACTAAAATTATTTGATTTTATAAAATATCTTTTTGAAATTACATCAATTATATTTTTATGAACAACTATTAATTTTTCTGATAATCGAAAAGATATAAATTCAATAAAATAATTAATAAATCTGATAATAAAATTTTTATTTCTGTCTTTTAAATCCTGAAATGTTAAACCATTTAACTCGATATAAAATTTTTGATTTCTTAGAAACAAATAAAAAATTGGCAAAAAATAACCAATTGAAAATCTTACTAAAAAAATGTCTTGATCCTTATTTTTAATAAGTTTTTTAATGATAGATATTATCTCAAAGTTCAATTTTAAAATATTTTTTGATTTAGTTTTAATATGATTTTTAGAATCAAAAAGATAATCACCACTAATATTAGAAATTGTAGAAATATAATCTGGATAATATTTTAAAACAGCATTAACGTGTTTTAGTGGACCTACATCTCCATTAGAAAGTAAAAAAATATAACAAATTTTCATTAAATAATTATATTAAGAATGTTTATTGCAATCATGGAGAATAATGTTACTTTATAAATATTTTTAGATCTAAATGAATATTTAGAAATAAAAAGTATCATTAAAAAGTGTAAGATAAAATCAATTTTAAAACTTCTAACACCAAAAAATTTTATTGCATATAAAGTAGTTATAAATAGATATATAATTAAAATCATTTTTTCTATTAAATATCCATTTTTTAAATTAAGTTTTATGAGATGCCATGCTTTTGAGATAAAAATTGGTAGTATTATAAAATTATAGATGAAACTATCTAATACTAATAAAATTTTCCTGTCTAATCCAAAATAAAATTGCTTTGAGAAATTGTCTGAAAATAAATTTAAATAAGATGAAAAAACAGGTGATAAAATCATTTTATAAAATCCCATAAAAAATTTGATAAATAAAAACTTAATCAGATCAGTAAAACTGTAAAATTGTTGACTAAACAAATCCTTATCAATTACATTTTCATCTAGGCCAGTTGATATTAAATCATCAGGTTGAAGTATTAATAATCCCCCAAGTAAACTATAGCTGAAACTTTCAAAATAATAGAATAATAATAGTACTGGAAGAGTAACTAATAAAAATAAAGATTTAACATTATAGTTTGCTACAGCAAAACTTATAAACATTACAAAACTAAAAACGGGTCTAAGAAATAAAACTAAAAGAGAAAAAAAGAGAAAAAAGTAAAAGTGTTTTTTCTTCTTATATAAAAAATATTTTTTTATGTATACCAGACTTTCTATCATTAAAAATAGAATTATTAAATCTCTAAGAAAAGAAATTATAACTAAGGGAGCTAAAACTGATAAATATAATTTTGACTTTAATTTAAACTTATTACCAATCAAATAATTCGATGATTGCATTAACTTAATGTAAATAAGCAGATTTAGAGATAAAACTAAAAAAGATGAAAAAACCGGTAAATTAAACCAATGAAATAACGGGTAATAAAATAATATATGTAAAAATTTTTTCTCTTTAACTAAATAATTGAATTCTTGACTTTTTTCAAATCCTATACTTTTAATATTATTCAAAATATTTAGAAAATAGTCAGAGTCTGATCCATAACTTAAACTATTATATTGATTATACTCATAAATATTAAATGCATATATAAAAGAAAATGTAATTATGGCATGTAAATAAAATATAGATTTACTGTCTAAATATTTTAAATCCTTATATAGTTGAAATATGACATAAATAATAAGAGTAAATAAAATAAAATGTGATAGAGTTAACATTAATTAAAGTTTATAGTCTACCTATTAAATTCAGATATAAAATTCAAAGCGTTAGATAAATCATTTTTTTTAACTTTTATAAGATTTAAAATTCCAGCGTTTTTACCTGATTCAATATCAGATGATTTATCACCAATTAAAATCGAATTATTAAGATCTAAATTATATTTATTTTTTGCAGTTATGATCATACCTGGTTTTGGTTTTCTACAATTACAGTCAAAATCAAATTTAGGGTGATGAGGACAATAAAAAATTTCCTGTATATATATTTTTTTTTTTGCTAGAGTATTTGTTAACCATTGATGTAGTATTTTTATATCTTTTTCTGAATAATAACCTCTTGACACCCCTGATTGATTGGTTATAATAAAGAGCAGATAATCATCTTTAAAATAATTTAATACTTTAAATATTTTATCAACAAAATCAAAATCATTTATCTTATAAACATAACCTTTGTCAATATTTATAACACCATCTCTATCAAAAAAAACAGCTTTATTTTTTAATGCCATTATTTATTTTTTGTAATAGTTTAACTGAAGACAGCAATGAAATAACCTGAATCTTCTCTAGAATAGAATTATCATTAAACAATTTTATACAGAAATTGATTATTCTTTTGTTTTTAATTAATGAAATATTTTCTTTATAATAATTATTGATAAAATCTTTTAAATCATCATTATTGTTATACCAATATCCAATTGGATTCATACTATTAATATTATCATAACTACTTCGTCTGCATAATTTATTAATTATCATTTCAGGTAAATTATTAATATAAATTTCTCTTTTACCTAAATTAAACTTAAAATTATTATCGATTTTAGTGTTAATTTTATCCCATTTATAATTAGCCGCTGCTGGATATTTTTTTAATATCCACTTCTTATATAAATTATGATTAACTCTAAGTTTTAATGGAATACTTAATGCGAAATTTAGAAAATCTATATCATAAAAAGGGGAGTAAACCTCAGTAAAATTTTGGGCGGGCGCTAAACCTTGATTAGCACCATAAAACCCTCTAACATACATTAAGAATATTTCTTGATTAGGATATACTCCTTTAAATTTTAAATCATTCAATTCATTCGTTAACACTGAAGAATACATGCCATCAGTTTTTGAATAGGGTATATGTGCTTTTGATTTTGAAAAAGATGAAATTACTACATCTCCCAATTGCCCTGTATGTAAAATACCTAATTTATCAAAGTTCATATAATTAAGCATGCTCATTTGATGGGATAATCCATATGAAAGTACATTACCACCAGACAAAATAGTAGTAGCATCAATATCTTTTAAAAAACTGCCATTATCTAATGCTTTAAACAACCATTCATTTTTTAAATCAGAAGCTATTTCTTTTGCAATTGTTTCATCTAGGCTATTAGTTTGTGAAAAAGTAATGTTTAATTGATTATAATATCCTAAATCATTAGCAACCCAAGAAACCATTCTAGAGTCTAATCCACCACTCATAGACGTTAGATGCTTATATCCATATTCTATATCTTTATCAAATGCTAATTTAGTAGCATTTCTGAATTTTTTATCAATAATTTCAATTGCTTCATCTTCCGTAATTTCAATAGGGTTATTACTTAATTGAAAAAATTTATTGAATTTTAATTTATTATTAGTTATCAGAGAATAGTGACCTATTAGCATTCTTTTAATTTCATTAAAAGTAGTTATGTCTTCAAATGTATAACCATAGCTAAGTAACAATTCAGCACCTTGTATGTTTAAAGAAAGAGGAACATTTTTTTCTGCTAAATATTTACCTAACTCTGAATAATTGTCTGAAAAAACTACATGCCCATTGTAATCAGCATGATATATATATTTACTCCCAATATGATCATTAAAGATTATCCATTTGTCTGCTTTTTTGTCATATAGAACACCATAATAGGAGCCTTTTAATTTTTTGAAAAATGTATCTCCGTCTTTTTTATAAGATTCAACTAAGTAATCATTCCAGTTATTTTCAGAACTACTTTGTAAAAGCTCTTTCTTGTTTAGGACAACACCATCAAGTAATAAAAAAGTATCATTTGAATCTGAATAAACTTTATCGTCTTTAAATTTATTTGAAGTTTTATAATCTATAAAATAATGTTTTTCTGTTCCGGAAAAAGTTGTTTTAATTAATGAAATATCAAGTACTAGAGACATAAATTTTATCTTTTAATTAAGTTTGAGTTTATTAAAAATATTTATGAAATCTTTCTTTGCAAAAAAATAGTAGTAAAGTAAAATTAAAATCAAACAAATAGAAAGTTTAATCAAAATTGAAATAAATAAACTATTGAAAAATTTGATTTCTGATAAATAAAAATAATTTGCTACAAAAACTAAGATAAAGAACAACAAAGGTTTATAGAATTGTAGTAAGTATTCTTTCAATGTTACTTTTATCATTGGTTTTAGCTGAACAAACCACAAAGGTATAATCATGATTAAAGATAAAAACACTCTCGAAAGTGCAACTGTATCAATGTTAATTAAAGAAGCAAGATAAATTACAATCGGAGAGATTAATATACTAATAACTGACCATTTAAAACCAATATCTGTTCGTCCGGTTGCAATTTGTAAACTTCCAACTGGGTTGCTTATTGCAGCAATTAAAAAAATTAAAACAAAAGATTGCAATATAAAATTTGCAACGACATATTCTTTTCCATAAAGAATTAAAAGTATTTCCTGACTGAATATTAAAAGCAATAAATAAATAGGAAAATTTACAATACTCAAATAGCGAGTGATTTTTAAAAATGATGATTTTATTTTTTTCTTATCATTCTGAATTGATGATAAAAGTGGAGATAGAACATTAGTGACAATTGGGTTTATTATAGAAAATACTTTAAAAATTATTTGCTTGGACAAAGTATATAACCCTAAAGATTTGGGACCAAGAGTTTTTCCTATTATTAAAACATCTATATCGGTTGTAAAAAAACTCAAAACACTACTCATAAGAGAATAAGATCCAACTTTAAAAAAAGGCCTAATTTCTTTAACCCTAAAGCGGAAATATATTTTATTTTCCTTTAGTATTAAAAACAATAAAGACGAGATAATTGAAGATATTAACGTCCCATAGATTATACTATAAACTCCAAAGTTATTAACAGCTAATATTGTAGCTAAAACCAATCCTGTAAATGAACTAATAATATCAACTGTAGAGATTTTTTTAAATTTAAAATTCTTTTGCAATATTGTTCTCTGAACTCTTCCAATAGTTAGAAATATTATATTAGAGCCAAGAATTGCTACTATTAATTTTAATTGGGATTCATCATAAAACTTTGAAATAATTGATGATGACAAAAAAATGATTACATAGATTGTAAATCCAATAAATAAATTAAACCAAAATAGAGAACTAAGCTCTTTGTCAGAAGCTTGCTGTCTATTTAGAATAGCAGCAGTGAATCCCATTTCAACTATTAAATTTGTAAAATTTATAACAAATAATGCCATAGCAACCAAGCCAAATGCTTCAACAGGAAGAAATCTTGTTAAAATACTTATTTGGATTACCTGAACTAAACTTCGGCCAATCATTCCAACTGAAGACCATTTTAATCCATTGAATCCAACTTTATTTAAATCCATTATTCTTAAAGCTATTTAATGTATTTAGCTGATAATCTTTTAAAACTTCTGAACTATAAATTTGTCCTGCTATAAATTCATTCCAAAGTTCTTCACTAACATTATATAGTACCTTCTTGTTTTCACATTTATCTATATATTCATTAGTTGTACACATATATCTTGCTGGATTTCCTGCAAAAACTGAATTATCTGGAATATCTTTAGTTACAACTGATCCGGCCCCTACAATTACATTATTACCTATTACAACACCAGGAAGTACAACACTATTTGCTCCTATGAATACTTGATCTTTAATAATAATTTTTTCAACACGATACTTTTTAGTATGAATAAGGGTACTAGCATCGTGGGCTGTTATAAGTACACCTGGAGCTATTATAACATTATTTCCAAATTCTATAAATTGAGGATTTAACGAATCAATATGACCATTATTTCTAAAATTATATCCGTGTTTGAATTTAGGTTTACTTTTTTTAATAAACTTATTTTTTATTTTATTAATTAAGTATTTAATCATTCCTCGAGTTTATATAAATTAATCCAACTATTAATATTATTGTTCCATGAACTTAGAGTATTTATTGCAAGGGGGTTGTGGGTAGTTTTTTTCAAAAAACTATTATAATTAGAAACAATATTTGGTAATAAGGATTTAAGTTCATTAATATTTTGAACCTCTAGAAACCAGCAATTATTGTCTTTTAATGTTTGATATGGTAACCAGCTTCCAGTAATAACTATATTATTTGCAAAGAGGTGCTCTTGCATTGATCCAGAAAACTGATCAGTAATTTGCAATTGCAACATTATATCTGATGCTTTTCGTAATTTCGCAACATCATTATCAGATAAATAATCATCAAAAATTTTATACTCAAATGGTAACTCATTCAATTTAGTCAATAATTGTTGTTTGTATTTTTTTGATCCACCATAAGTGATTGGTATAATGAGTTCAATTTCATCTTTTAGAATAAGAATATTTTTCTTTTCAAATTGATTAAGTATTTCTATGTGCTGCTGTCCAGCAGACATATTATAACCAATAGTTAAAGCAATTTTTTTTGAATTTAAGCCCAAATCAATTTTACAATCATCTTTTGATTGATTTAGTCTGTTAAGATTTTCAAGTGGTTCTAGACCAAAACGACATAATCTTATATTGCCTTTTGTCCATGAATATTTTGACTCAAAGAATTCTATAGACTCTTCGTTTGCAAAAGTTATTAAATAAGCATTTTTACAAGCCAAAATAAAACTATCAGACTTATTTCTATACATATCACTACCCCAAATTGAAATAATTATTTTACAATTAGCTTTTTTTGAGAAAAAATCAGAAATAAAATGACTTTCTTTTCCAAAAAAATGAAAATGAACATAATCATATGATGGTAGGTTAGCAAGAAGCTTTTTGAACTGAAGTAATCGATAATATTTACCTATCCCTTTAATTTTTGCATATAAAGTATCTTTAATTTCATAGGTCTTTGAGTAGTATTTATAATTGAAAGGTAAAATTTTTGTTAAAGAGATTATATCTGTTTCATAATTTTGTCCTGATTTATATTTGTTTATCCATTTTGAATAATTAGTTATAAATTGATGGTTACCATCCCCAACTAAAAGAATTTTTTTTTTAGTCATTTTTTGTCTGTATTAATATATTTAAGGTACTCTGACCAAACGCCAATATCAGTCCAAGAACCAGAGCTAACTGGGAATACACCTACTTTTCTGTTCTCTTTTAATAATTTTTCAATTAAATGTGTAATGTGAAAAAAAATATTTTCAGGAATTTCATCTATTAGATGAGGTTCAACTATATAAAAACCAGTATTTATTTGAAAATTAAGATCTGGTTTTTCAGTAATATCAATCAAGATACCATCATTCTTAGTAACAAGTGTGCCATATGGGATAGAATAATCTTTAATAGCTGATATAATTGTTAATTCGTTATTATTTTTTTTGTGATAATTATACATTTCTTCATAATCGTCGTTAATTAGAATATCACAATTACTAACAAAAAATGTAGAATTGATTTGTCCTTTTAATAAATGTAAACTTCCGGCAGTTCCTAATGGTTTCTCTTCTTTAAAAAAATTAATATTATAAGATTTATCTTTTATTTGATTAAAATAAAATTCTATTATTTCCGATTTATAATTAACGGATGAGAAAAAATTATTACAACCAACATCTTGAAACCTAGAAATAATTTCTTCAATTATACTAGAATTACCTACAGGGATTAGTGGTTTTGGTATTATGTTAGTTAAAGGTCTCATTCTTGTACCTTGGCCACCAGCCATAATAATCACTGGAATATCTAGTTTTGTTTTTTTAAGTCTTTTATCAGACTTAAAAAAATCTTCCCAAAAATGAACATTAATTAAAACTCCGTGAGAATCCAACAATGGTAATATTTCCATTCTAAATTCTTTCATTAGAGTTTTAATTTCTAAAATTGACATATCTACAGATGCTAATTTTGTGGTTTTTCTAATAATATTATAAATAGGCGAGTTTAAATCACAATTTTTCAAAATAGCTCTTTGTATATCTCCTATACTAAGGATATTTATAAATCGATCATCTTCAAATACTAATAGGGATTTTTTATCTAATTGATCCATTTGCTTCATTGCAAATATTAAAGATGAGTTTTTATCTATTTTTAAGGCAAGTATTTTACTATTCAAAGCCATATTTATTTATTAGTAAATTTATCACCCACTCTTATTTTGATATCATCATTATTAATAAAAACTTCTAAAAAACTATCTAAAGTCTTAACTATTAATCCATTATTAGTTTTCATCAAAACCTGACCTGGTGTTCCTTTATAGCTTGGTGCATCATGAATCATTTGAGAAGATTCTAACTTTATTACAGAACCATTTAAAAAAGTATGGGCTAAAGGCCCAGGTTCACTTATTGCTCTTATAAAATTAAACAGTTCTCTTGAAGTTTGGTTCCAATCAATAATTTCATCTCCCATGCCTCTTCCACCACAATAAAAACCTACTGGATGTAATTTTGACTGATTCGTTCTAGTGAATGAGTTGTCTTTGAATGACTGTAGAGTTTCAAATAACAAATCGGCACAACCTACAAAAGCTCTATTTAATAAAGTACTATAATTGTCGTCGTCATTAATTGGATAAACTTTTTGACTTATTATATCTCCAGTATCAATACCTTCGTCAACAAAATGTACGGTTATTCCAAATTCACTTTCATCATTAATTAAAACCCAATTTAAGATATTTCTTCCGCGGAAAAAAGGTAATTTACCTGCATGGCAATTAATAATTCCAATTTCAGGAATTGATATAATTTCACTTTTAAATATTTGATTAAAGCTAAGCGATACAAAAAGATCACAGTCATATTTTTTAATTTCTTTAAGAAACTCAGTAGAATTAATTTTAACGGGGAATAAATAGTCAATATTGTATTTAAGTGAATAGTTTTTAAGAGTTTCATCCTTTGTATCATTCCGAGGAACAATAAACTTAACATCTATCTCAGGGTCTTGAATAATTTTTTCAAAAGCTAAATGCGACCACGGTCCATCTGCAAAATAACCTATTTTAATTTTATTCATGATTATTATTTTCTATAACTACTAGGTATATTAACAATTCTTTCTTCTAGAAAAATTGCGTTTTTTTGAGAATCCTTAAAACAATTTTGAAACATAGGTAGCCTAAACATAAGTTGCCATATAGGTCTTGTCATTACTCCTGATGAATTTGTCTCTTTTAAAAAGAGATCTCTATCAGATTTATTATTTAGCTCTATAGCCATTAACCAATAATTAGCTTTTGTTTCTGGATTTTCTACTCTAAATTTTATTCCCTCTGAATCAAAAAAAGTTTTGTATTCATTAGCGAGAGCTCTTTTATTTTTCAAAAAAACTTCTATTGATTCTATCTGTGCACAAGCCAAAGCTGCATTTAAATTTGGCATTCTAAAGTTATATCCTGATTCTGAATGAAAATATTCATAAGGATGGGGGTCTTTAGCAGTTGTAGTCAAAAATTTAGCTCTTTGAGCTAATTCGATATTGTTTGTTGTAATTACTCCGCCACCACCAGAAGTTATCACTTTATTTCCATTAAAAGAAAAACCAGCAACCTCCCCAAAACTTCCAGTTGATTGTCCTTTATAATTACTACCTATTGATTCCGCAGCATCTTCTACAATTGGAATAGACCATTTTTCACAAATAAGAATAAGCTCATCTAAGTGGACAGGAAATCCAAAGGTATGCATTGGCATACAAGCGGAAATTCTTCTACCTGTTACTTTGTTATAGCATCCATCTTCTCTTAATTCTCCGTAATCGTCTAAAAAATCTTTGACGGCAGAGGGAGATAGCCCCATTGTATCGATATCTACATCTAAAAAAACTGGAATTGCATTGTTGTATACAATTGCATTGGCTGTAGCAACAAATGTAAGAGCTTGGGTAATGACTTCATCATTATTCTTAACTCCAACTAATCTTAATGCAACCTGTAATGCTGAAGTTCCGTTAACTACTGCAACTGACTTTTTTGTTTGAGTAAATTTACTCATTTTTTCTTCAAACAGATCGACATAAGCACCTACACTCGACACAAAGGTTGAATCTATACAGTCTTCTAGGTACTTTTTCTCATTTCCAATAAAAGAAGGTATGTGTAAAGGAATAAAATTTTCCTTTTCTTTAAAATAACTTCTTATAAAATTAATGGAGTTTTTACTCATAAATCTTATACTTGATATTATAGTTACCGTATTTATTCTTATTTTCTTTTGAGTCACTATACAAACCTAAATCTAATGCTTCAATAAGTTCTTTAACACCATATTTAACTGAATATTCTGGTTCGAAACCAAGTGTTTCTTTTACTTTTTTAAATGAAACCTTGTAATTCCTTGGATCATTTCCATTTGCCGAATAAGTTACTTTAGCATTAGGAAGATGAGAGATAATTTCATCAATAAGCATTTTCTTTGTTGAATTATTAATGTCTCCACCTGCATTAAAAACTTCAAAATTAACTTTCTCTTTTTCTGAGCTAATAACGATATCTAAAAGTCTTGCAAAATCTCTAACATGACAATAAGGTCTCCAAGTATGCTCATCATAAACCTCTAACTCTTTACCATCATACATTTCTTTTACAAACTCACTTATTGATAAATCAAATCTCATTCTAGGAGATAATCCAAAAGCAGTTGAAAACCTCAAAACTACTCCAGTATAGTCAACTTTATTCTTCTTGCTAATTAAATATTTTTCATTGGAAACTTTAGCTTTTGCATATAGAGATAAAGGAGTTAATTCAAAATTTTCATCAGCCAATTCATCATTTTTAATTAAACCATAATTTGAGCATGTTGAAATAAATATTAATTTAGCTATGCCCTTACCGTTAAAATAATCAATACATTTCTTTACTGATATATCATTTATTTGCTCCGACTCAAGAGGGTATTTTTTTGTTATTGGATCTCCGACTAAACCTGAGAGTATAATAACATCAGAAATATTTTTAGAAACAACATCTAAAAATTTAGAGTCTCCCATATCTCCATTAACAATTTTGTAATTAGAATCTCCGATAAATGAAGCTACAGTAAATTGGTTGTCATAAACGAAGTTGTCAAGTACAGTAACTTTATAACCTTTTTTTAAAAACTCTGAAGTAATGACTGATCCGACATAACCAGCTCCTCCGATTAAAAGTATATTTTTCATTGATTTAATTATTTATATAGTTATTTATTATATAATTTGCTATTGCTAATGATGCTGTTGCACCAGGAGATGGTGCATTTAGAACATGAATTTGATTTCCAAATCTCTCTACTCTAAAATCCATTAATAAATTTCCATTGGGGTCAAGTGCTTGAGCTCTTACACCTGCACCGCCTTTTTGTAACATAGAACTATTTATCTCAGGCATCATTTTTTTTGCTTTTTTTATAAAAGATTTTTTAGATAATGAACTTGAAAATTCTCCCAAAGCAAAATTAAAATTATTTTTAATAAAATTATGAAGTCCTTTATATGTTAAGCTATCAAAGCTATCTCTTATTGAAAAATCTGTATTCTTGTAACCTTCCCTTT
>ERZ807291.6067-NODE-6067-length-14781-cov-4.706506_pt1 | contig 14781 bp, 10 predicted proteins | sample MGYA00521257_ERZ807291 | MGnify/ENA primary metagenome ERZ807291 (study PRJEB31413, sample SAMN03169783) | marine metagenome | biome: Marine; feature: Water; material: Subsurface seawater | place: North Sea | collected 2011-04-28 | depth 1 m m ...
CTACACGTCTGCTCTCGTGTCTTTCTGTGCCTATAATAGCCAAACCTCCCGCTTTCTTAACCTCTTCTGAAATTTTAATGTCGGTACCACGACCAGCCATGTTTGTGGCGATGGTAACAGCCCCGGGTAAGCCCGCTTCGGCTACAATTTCAGCTTCTTTTTGGTGCTGTTTGGCATTCAAGACATTATGTTTAATGCCCCGAAGTTTCAACATTTTTGAAAGCAACTCACTCACCTCAACACTGGTTGTTCCAACCAAAACAGGTCGGCCTGCTTGTGTAAGTTCATTCACCAAATCAATTACAGCATTGTATTTCTCTCGTTTTGTTTTATACACCAAATCCTCCCGATCAATACGAACAACAGGTCTGTTGGTTGGAATAACTTTAACGCCGAGTTTGTAAATATCCCATAATTCTTGAGCCTCAGTTTCAGCAGTTCCCGTCATACCCGAAAGTTTATGGTACATTCTGAAATAGTTTTGCAAGGTTATAGTAGCATACGTTTGAGTGGCCGCTTCAACACGCACATTTTCTTTGGCTTCAATTGCTTGGTGAAGGCCGTCGGAATACCTACGACCGTCCATAACACGTCCGGTCTGTTCGTCAACGATTTTTACCTTTCCATCTTGAAGGATATACTCCACGTCTTTTTCAAACATGGTATACGCTTTTAACAATTGCTGTACCGAATGTATACGCTCGCTTTTCTCAGCGAAATCTTGCATTAAACGATTTTTTTGAGCTGTTTTTTCTTCGGTATTCAGGTCACTTTGATCGATGCGAACCATTTCGGCCCCAACATCGGGCATGATAAAGAAATTCGTGTCTTCTCCTGCTTGGGTGATTAGTTCGATACCTTTTTCAGTTAAGTCAACACTGTTAGACTTTTCGTCAATAGTGAAATACAAAGGCGAGTCCGCTTTTGGCATTTCTTTTTGTTGATCTTGAAGGTAATAGCTTTCCGTTTTGGTTAAGAGAGCGCGCATTCCAGACTCTCCCAAAAACTTAATCAATGCTTTGCTTTTTGGTAATGCACGATGTGCTCTAAACAATGCCAATCCACCTTCTCCCTCTTTGGGGCCATTATTTCCTTCAGCGATGAGCTTTTTAGCTTCATTAAGGGAGTTTACCGCATATTTTTTCTGGGCATCAACCAAAGATTGAATTCTAGGTTTAAGGGCATTGAATTCTTGAATATCTCCACGTGGAGTTGGACCACTAATGATTAGTGGCGTTCTGGCATCATCAATTAAAACACTATCCACCTCGTCAATTATGGCGTAATGGTGCTTGCCCTGAACCAACTCTGAAGGCTCGTGCGCCATGTTATCACGCAAATAGTCAAAACCAAACTCGTTGTTGGTTCCGTATGTGATATCGGCCTTGTAGGCTTTACGACGTTCTTCACTATTTGGGCGGTGGTATTCCAAACAATCTACAGTAAGTCCCAAGAAGTTAAAAATTGGGGCATTCCACTCGGCATCACGACGGGCTAAGTAATCATTCACAGTAACCATGTGAACGCCTCTTCCTCCAAGTGCATTCAAATATGCGGGTAGGGTACTTACTAAGGTTTTACCTTCACCCGTGCTCATCTCGGCGATATTTCCAGAATGCAAAGCATGTCCACCAATAAGCTGAACATCATAATGGATCATGTTCCATTTTATGGTTGCTCCAGCCGCTTCCCATTCGTTGCGGTAGATAGCACTTTCGTTTTCTATGCGAATATTCGGATGTACCAAAGCCAATTCGCGATCTAAATCGCTCGCTTTCGTTGTTATTTCTTCGTTTTCTGTAAATCTTCTGGCGGTTTCTTTTACCACGGCAAATGCCTCGGGAAGAAGTTCCAATAAAATTACTTCGAGTTTTTCATCACGTTGTTTCTCAAGTTGCGCAATCTCTTCGAACAAACTTTCTTTTTCTTCTACTTGCTCATTGCTGAGTTCTGAAACTTTATTCTCTGCTTCGGATAATTGATCGTCAATTTCTTTGAGGAAATCGGCAATTCGACTTTTGAATTCATGCGTTTTACCGCGTAAATCGTCGTGACTCAAACCTTCGTAAGTAGCGTAAACGGTATTGATTTTATCAACTATGGGAGCCACTTCTTTCATGGCGCGCTCTTGAGCGCTTCCCCCAAATATTTTGGCAATATTGCCTAAGATGTTTCCAAGCATAAATTTAGGATTGCGAAGTTACAATTTTTGCGTGGTTTTTGTGACTTAAAATCGAGCCATTCATCGTTTAAATTGAACCTTTGTTTGATTTTTAAACCTTTCTACGGCTTGATTGTTAAACAAGTTCAATGATTCCGAAATTTATTAATTTTCGCATTTTAAGTATTGCATTTTTATTGGGAGGAAGCGTCAACTGCAGTTTTGCGCAAGAATCTAACGAACTGATTTTAAAAGGGCGCGTAATCGATGCCGAAACGAACAAACCTATTGCTGATGCTTGGGTGCGTTCTTCCGATGCGACCGACTCCACTAAGTCTGATGCTAATGGTGATTTCTCTATTTCCTTACCAAAGCCAGGCTTTTATGTATTTACGGCTCAAGCAGCCGGTTATAAATCAGGAAACAGTGCTGAGCAATTGGTAACCTACGATAAAAAAATCCCGGTTGTTATTACTTTAGAATCGATTGCAGATGCTATTGCCGCGGTGGATATTCGTCGAACCTCTCTACAAAAGAGAGATCCCGGAAGTCCGCTATCTTCTCAAGAACTTTCTATTCGCGAAATTGAAAGAAATCCTGGTGGAAACCGCGATATTTCTAAAATAATTCAATCATTACCTGGGGTTATTACCATTCCTGGTTTTCGAAACGATGTTGTAATACGTGGAGGGGCACCTTCTGAAAACAAATTTTATTTAGACGGAATTGAAATCCCGGTTATCAATCACTTTCAAACTCAGGGAAGTACAGGTGGTCCGGTTGGACTATTAAATGTGAATTTCATTAAGAAAGTGAATTTCTTCACTGGAGCATTTCCTGTAAATTATTCAAACGGTTTGAGTTCGGTTTTTGATTTTCAGCAAATTGAAGGAAATCGAGAAAAAGGCAATTATCGCTTTACAGTGGGTAGTAGCGATTTGGGATTTACCGCCGACGGACCCATGGGTAAAAAAGCGACCTATATTTTCTCAGCTCGCCAGTCGTACTTGCAAGGATTGTTTGCTGTTTTGGGATTGCCATTTTTGCCCAATTTTATCGATTATCAAGGTAAAGTACAGATTGATCTCGGGAAGCGCGATAAGCTGACCATTTTAACGGTTGGTGCCGTAGACTTTTTTCAACTTAACACAAAGGTAAACGAGGGCATAACCGATAGTATTCAGTTAAAAAACAACCGATATATTTTAGGATATCTTCCAGATTATTCCCAATGGAATTACACATTTGGAACGGTTTATACCCACTTTGGGAAGCGCAATAAAACTCAGGTTTTCCTAAGCCGAAACATGCTTAATAATGAAACGGAAAAATACCGAGATAACGACGATTCCAAGCCGGAGAATTTAATTTTGAATTATGTTAGCACCGAAGAAGAAAACAAATTAAGAATCGAGCATTCAGGTCGTTCAGGAGGATACCGTTGGTTATTAGGTGGCGGAACGGAGTTTGCACAATACGGTATTGACGAAACTACAAAATTTGTAACCTCGCAGGGACTAATAGAAAGAGCCTTTGTATCCAATTTAGATTTATTCAAATTCAGTGCTTTCTCAAGAGTAAATACCAATATAAGCGGCATTTTGTTGAGTGCTTCCTTGCGATTTGATGGAAGTAATTACAATACATCAATGTCCCAGATTTGGAATCAACCTACCATTTCTTTAAGTGCTTCAGTGCCTTTAACACGAGAATTGTTCTTCAATATGAACGCCGGACAGTTTCATCAATTACCAAGTTATTCTATATTAGGATTTAGAGGGGTAAATAATGAAATGGTAAATAAAGATCGTGTCACGTACATCCGGAATCAAATGGTAGCGGCTGGATTTCAATACAACCAAGGACAAGAAACTAAAATTACTTTAGAGGGTTTTTACAAGCATTATTCCAACTATCCTTTTGCATTAAACGATTCGATAAACTTGGCCAATTTAGGTGCAGATTTTGCCGTTGTGGGTAATGAACCAATCTCGTCATTTGGTGCAGGAAGGGCGTATGGAACGGAATTTTTAATTCAGCGCAGATCGAGAAATGGTTTGTATGGAATTGTGAGTTACACATTGGCTTGGTCTCAGTTTGAAGACAAAAAAGGGGATTTCGTTTCGAGTTCATGGGATAGCAGACATACGGTAAGTTTAACGGCTGGTAAGCCATTGGGGAAGAACTGGGAAATCGGAGCAAAATGGAGATATGTTAGCGGAAGACCTTATACCCCAGATGATATCGAACAAAGCTTACGCATACAAAATTGGAATGCCCGAGGCATTGCTTTCCCTAATTACAGTCAATTGAATTCTGCACGTTTAAGCAACTTCAATCAATTCGATATTCGCGTAGATAAAACGTGGTACAAGAAGAAGTGGAGTTTGAATCTGTATTTAGATATTCAAAACTTCTTCAACACGAAGTATTTAGGGCCACAAACCTTAATTGCGGCTCAAGACGATGCGGGGAAACCCATTGAGGATCCCAATAATTCTGGCTTTTATCAAGCCGATTATTTACCGAATGAATCCGGAACGTTATTGCCTACGATAGGAATAATTTTAGACTTCTAACAAGTAGTAACTGCGAGTAAACAAAGAGGGCCGCGCAACTGCGCGGCCCTCTTTGTTTATGAAATTTAAGTTCTATTAATAATCGTAATTAAACCCGGTTTCTGTTGGATAGATACACATAATGGCAATATTCTCGGCCTTATTTACAAGTTGTTGTGTTAGGGTTCCAATTACCATTTCACCTATTCCTTTTTCGGTGTGCGTCATGGCCACAATCAAATCAGCTTCAATGATCTTAGCGTAATTATGAATCTCGTTGGCAAAATTATCAAACACACTGTCTTTGAATTCGTACAAGGTGAATTTCACATTGTTTTTTGTTAATGCATTTTTAATAACTGCTATGTTATTTTTCATCTTTCGATCAAGATACTCATCATCAGAATCGCTGTAAACAATATGAATTTCAGAATCGAATTTCTTGGCTACGTTAATACCCCAGTCAAGTTTTTGACGCGATTCAATGGTTAAATCAAAGGGCATTACAATTTTTTGATATCCGTTTTTGCCGATATCACTGCTCTTAACCACAACTACCGGTACCTCCGCATATTGAATCGTTCTTGAGGCATTTGAACCAACAATTTGTTCCAAACCAGAAGCACCATGACTTCCCATTATTATAGAATCATAACCTTCGTTGTTCGCGATTTCAGCAATGGCTTTGTATACTTTGCCGGTTTCAACTCGTGTGGTAACTTTAACGCCAAATTGTTCGGAAACTTCCTTTGCACGAACTTCCAATTTCGTAGAAATGGCATCCTTCATAATTGCAGATTGTCCCTTAGAGAATATTCCTCCAAGAAAACTTTCTTCGATTACATAAACCAAAGTAATTTCATTGCCATAGGCTTTTGCTACGCTACCCGCGTGGTTCACTGCACAACGTGCCACATCTGAAAAGTCTGTTGGGACTAAGATTTGGTTATTGGTTTTTCTTTCCTTCATGATTTTTGGTTCAAAAATACAATCAAATAAGCCTTAATGCTATGATTTTTATCACAGATAAGAGCATTAGTTTTTAATGAGTTTTGTGGTTGTATAATTCCCTTGGGAATCGCTAACTGTAAGAATATAGGTTTGAGGGGTCAAATGGCTCAGGTTGATTTTGGCCTCAGGTTCTACATTTTTTTGCCAAACGATTTGACCTAAGGTGTTCCGAATTTCAACCTTTAAGGGGCTCACGTTGTGGAGGCTTAATTCCTCTTGTATAGGGTTTGGTGAAGGTTGAATTTGCAAAGTTTTCAATTCGGAAATATCGGCATTCTCACAATTAACATAAACGGTTTTACATACCCAAGTATCGCATTTCAAACATTCATTATTAGCCCAAAAGCAGACGTTGTAATAACCGTTTTTTTCAAACGTATAATCGTGAACACGGCCAGTTTCTTGATAAATAACCGTGTTTTCACGAACTATTTTCATTTTTTGGGTGATACACGAGTCTTCAAAATTGGTAGCACTGAAAATATATTTCAAACAATTTTGATCGTTCCCTGCATAACCGCGGTATTCAAAATTGAATCGGCTCCAATCACATTTTTTAGATTCAAAACAACCGATTTCAACCCACTTATATAGGGTGGTATCACAGCCGGTACAGGTGTTTTTATAACGGAAACCATATTTATATGTTCCATTTTGTGTGAAGCGATGATCAAAAATTCTACCAGAATACCATTTGCCATCGAAATAATATTCTGTTATAACACATGAGTCATTGATATAATTGGCTTCAAAAATCACCTTTCCGCAAATATCCTTGCTAATGGAATGGCCAATTCCAATGTTTTTCCAATCGCATTTTTTTGTTTCAAAACAACCGATTTCCACCCATTTGTATAGTGTAGTATCACAACCGGTGCAGGTGTTTTTATATCGGAATCCGTATTTATACGTTCCATTTTGTGTGAAACGATGGTCGAAAATTCTTCCCGAATACCACTTACCGTCAAAATAATATTCGGTTTGGATGCAACTATCTCGCATGGCATTTGCCTCGAAAATTACTTTCCCGCAAATATCTTTACTTACAGAATGACCAATTCCAACATTGCTCCATTCGCATTTTTTGGTATTGGGCAGGCAGTTGTTAAAAATAACGGTGCACAAAGATGTATCGCATCCCGTGCATGAGCTTTTAAGTTTTAAGCAAACTTCGAATGAGTCTTTCTTCTCAAAAGAAACGGTAACGTAACGATCGTTATAGGTTTTGCCATTGATAGTCCATGTATAATTCATACAAGAATCATCATAATAAGGGGCGTAAAACACCCAGCTATTACATTGATTGTTGATGTACATGTTCTTTTCTTTCCAATTGCATTTGTTTTGTGTTGAGTGGCAATCAACCTTGAGGGTCTCACAAAGCGTCTTTACGCAAGTTTTTCCATTTTTAACCGCGGTAATTGTTACGCAAGTTTGGTATGTTCCGTTTTTAGAGTAGGTAATATTGGGATCGTCGTTGTCAGACTTCGAACCCTCTCCAAAGGTCCAAGCATAGGTTACTTTGGTTGTATTGCTGGTTTTTGGATAGGCATCGAAATAATATTTACCACAAACTGTTGTGTCTTTATTGATCTTTAATTTGGTTTCAATAGAATCGCAATTGTTACAATCTGAAACGGTTATGCTTTTACAGTACATCGTATCGTAGCGTTTGCAAAAGTTGTAGACAGACATGCAGATTGTATAAGTCCCAGCTTTCGTGAAGGTGTAGGAAAAATAAGGTTGTTTCGAGATAGGTGTATTGCTATTCCCAATGAACCATGCAACGGTTTCACAAGCGCTGTCAATACCATAAGAGCTAAAACTGGTTTGAAGGCATTTGCTTTGGTGCCCAAAACCTGTTTTAACTTGAGCGTTGGAATAGGCTATTGTAAAAAAAGCAAAAAGTACTAAAGCGATTTTTTGAAAAAATCGCAATACGTGCACATCAGATTTATTGGCTTGCATAAAGTGGTTTGTTGGGTTTTTTTCTTAGACAATAATACGGATAATTTAGTTGCCTTATTGTATCAATCAATTTCCATTAAGTCAGAAATTATGCGATCTGAAATCAACTTCCCGGAATGAGTGAGTTGATAACCATGGTTCAATTGTACCAGGTCGCCAGATTTTATATAACGATTTAAAGCTCGAATATTCCTTTTTTCCCAACCGGGAATGAAGTTCTCTAAATCAACAGTTCTTATACCCTCACAGGTTCTTAATCCTGTCATAATTCGTTCGTTCAAACTGTCTGTAAGGGAGAGCTCTTCATATTCCCTAGGTAATTCTTCTTTTTGTATTGATTGGATATACAGAGTGTTATTGGCAATATTGAGGTACCTGGTTGTTTTTCCGTCAAATGAATGGGCTGCCGGACCAAAGCCAAAATAAGGTCGGAATTTCCAATATTGACTGTTGTGTTTTGCCCTGTGATTTGGTTTGCAATAGTTGCTTATTTCGTAAGCTTCCCAATTATTTTGATGGATTTTTTCTTGCAGAATATTGAATTGAGAAACCGTGCGATCGTCGTCTATTGGAGGAATTTCTCCTTTGTTAATTTGATGGTTCAATTGCGTCTTCGATTCTACGGTTAACGCATATGCAGAAATATGCGATATGGCCTTGTGGCCTATAATGAAATCGAGTTCCTCTTCCCATTGTGAATTGGACTTCCAGGGCGTTCCATAAATCAAATCAACCGAAATATTGAAATAGCCAAATTGACCTAATAAATCTAAGCATTCGAAACTTTGAGCGTCATTATGAGCCCTATTCATGGCTCTAAGTTCGGATTCGTTCAATGATTGCAGACCAATGCTCAAGCGTGTTATTCCAAGATTTTTCCAATATTCTATGGAATGCACGTTGATGTCTTCAGGATTGCATTCTAGAGTTACTTCTTCTAATTCAGAAAATTCCGTTTTACTTCTTAGTGAAGAAAAAATCAACCCCAATTCTTCTTTTTGTAATAGGGAAGGCGTTCCCCCTCCGAAATACAAGGTTTTCATGCCTTTTTCGGGCAAGTTGGTTAGGCCAATTTCCTTGGAAATAGCTTCGGCCATTTTCCCAGTACCATTCAAGTTTGTGCTAAAGTGAAAATTACAATAACTACACGCTTTTCTGCAAAATGGAATATGGAAATAAACCCCAAACATGAAAGCAAAGGTCAAGGTTTTTTAACCACACAACAAGTAGGTAAAGCACAATACCTATTTTTGTGGTGTCAATTATGCGTGGAACTTGGATATTTATCTTTTCATTAATGGTGTTTAACCTTTTAGGAGGGCAAATTTCCACGTCAAATGCTACCGATACTTCGAGTCTATTGGTGGGTAATTTGTCTAACCTGACAGATTCCGGAGCTCCAATTGCTAATTATTGGAATTATTTCCCCGAAAATAGATTCGTTGATTCACTTCGGGTGGATTCTTTAGCAAGTCGATTTTCAGTTCTATTGGTGGGTAATTTGTCTAACCTGACAGATTCCGGAGCTCCAATTGCTAATTATTGGAATTATTTCCCCGAAAATAGATTCGTTGATTCACTTCGGGTGGATTCTTTAGCAAGTCGATTTTCAGTTGGACTTGAGATGCAATTCCCAACGGCAAAAGCATATAAAATAAGGGATAAATATGACCCGTTTTTGCATGAAATATATTTGAGAAAGGCAAGAAGTAAGACTTGGTTTTTTATTGTCGCCATCATAGTGTTATTGTACTTGATATATTACCGCGCTGTATTCAAACGACAGTTTGAACTTCGGATATCTAGTTTGTTTAGGCCCTATTTTTTTGAGGATTTGATGCGCGAACAACAAGTAAGTTCTGCGGCAGGTAGTATTCATGCATATGTCATTGGATTGATAGTTTTTGCATTGGGGGTAATGTTGTATTTAATCAATTTGGACTTTAATAAACTGAATACCTTCCTGATGTTCTTATTGGTGGTGTTCGCTTGGTCGGGTTTGTCCATTTTTATTTATCTCATACAATGGCTTTTTACCTTTAGTTTGGAAATTGGCGACTTCCTTTCCAGGAACATACAGCGACAAGTCAATGTGAATTTAGTGTTGGGATTGACTTTTCTGCCCGTATTTCTGATTGCCTATTATAATGGTACAGAATGGCAGGAGCAATGGATATTGAGAAATATGTATGTGGTGTTAATTGGTTGGATTTCATTGCGATTATGCGTTCAATTATTGGGTATAATTCGTGATGGTATATTGAATCTGACTTCAATTTTGTATTTTTGCACTCTCGAAATAATTCCTTACCTGCTATTGATTAAATTCCTACTGAATTCCCTATAAACCATGAACCCCGAAAGAGAAACTAAAGTTAAGAGCATTCTTATTACACAACCTGAGCCGGAACCGGGCAGAAACGTGTACGAAGATTTTGTGAATCGCTACAAACTAACCATGGACTTTAGGGCGTTTATCCATATTGAGCCCCTTATAGCTCGCGAAATTCGAAAACAAAAAATCAATTTCTTAGACTATACGGCAGTGATTTTCAATTCGCGTAATGCGGTTGACTACTTTTTTCAGATGGCACAAGAAATGAAAGTTGAAATGCCACCTGAGACAAAGTATTTTTCAATAAACGAAAGTGTTTCGAATTACGTTCAGAAATATATAGTTCCCCGTAAACGTAAGATGTTTACGGCTAAAGGAACCGAAAAGGACTTTTTTACCCTGTTTAAAAACCACAAGAAAGAAAAATTCCTTTTCCCATGCAGCGATATTCGCAAACCAAGTTTGCCTGATTTCTTCACCGGTAATGGATACGATTTTACAGAGTGCATCATTTATCGCACGGTAAGTTCGGATTTGAGTGATCTTGAGGAAGTATTTTATGACATTATTGTATTCTTTTCTCCGGCAGACATTAAATCCTTGTACGATAACTTCCCCGGTTTTAAACAGAATAATACCCGTATTGCTGGGTTTGGAAATAGTACACAAGCAGCCATTACTGAGCACAATTTAATCTTAGATATTACAGCACCAGCACCCGGCATCCCCAGCATGGTTGCCGCATTGGAAGATTACGTTTCGCGCAGTAACAAAGGATCCAATTAATTTGCCAGCCAGGCCTTGAATTTTTTTCCCGTTCGTGTCACGAATAGGGTATTGTTTTGACTTTGCTTTAGTTTCAACTTCAACTGAATTTCTTCTGCTTTCAAGCCGTTTGTTTCTCTCGTAGTTACGGAAGCCTCAAGAATACCTAGTTCTTTTAGTTGCTTAGCGATTTCATTCAACCCCCCTTCGAATGTATGTTGTATTTGCTTACATCGGCCCCAAGCTTTTGGCATCAGATATGAAGTTCGGAACAAGGTTTTGTTGTGCGTAAGTGCCGTTATATTAGGAATGTCTATCAATAAATTATTCAGATTTAAGTTGTTAATTCCTCCGTGGGGTTCGAAAATGTAGTCTGTAGATGCTTGGTTAGATGTTAGCTTGGATGATATGAATTCATTTATCGTTGATTTACTGAATATTGAAAAATCATCTTGTGAATCTATATTGATTGCAATGTAATCTTCCTTTTGTTCTTCGTTTGGTTTTACGTCTAAGAGTAATTCCTTAACCTCGCCGTCGTGATAAACACTGTAAAACGTGATAGAGCCAGGAAGGGCATTTCGCAATACTCGAAAATCGGTCATCGGGCTCATTTTTATCAGCCAACTGGGGTAATACAAGCGGAACGTATCAATGAGTGCATCAATTCTTGGTTGAAAGCTTTCCCAGTATCCTCCAAGACGTTCGGCGTTGTTACGTCGATCTGGATCGATATATACACGTTCGATTTTTTGGTTTTTATATTTTTCAAGTAGGTCAATTGCTTCCGTGTCGTATCTTTTATAGGCAATTCCTAAATGTTTTTGATTGAAGCGAACAAGTTGGTTTAAGTCTTTTTGGATATCACAACTTATTACTTCACAATCTTGTTGGTGCCATGCCCATTCATCTACACCCAGCCCTCCTGTTAAACTAAGAAGGGTTGTAGTTCTAAATTGAGATGCTTTCCATAAGGCTACGTACTCCGAAGTTGCTTGTTCAAATGCTCGCTGCCAGAATAAACACCCTTGATTCGAGAAATGCGGCAATTTCTTTTGAGCTTTTATTTTTAGTTTATATTGCTCAAGTGCCAAAGGTGCAAATTCACCGAATTTTTTTTGTATTTCAGCGATGCCAGGTATTGATTTCTGCGTTTTTTGTAAAATAATTTCAGAAAGGGCAATTGAAATGCCCTCAAATGCGTTTATTTTGTGAATCAATTCAGAAATCATGAAGAACGCAAAATTAATCGCTATTATCGGAATCGCTACACTTATGTTTGCATCTTGCGGTGTTCGCAAAAAGGATCGTTGTCCAAGCATGGGTGAAAAAACGACTATCGTGAAATAATTATTATTTCATGAAGGGTTGGATAAATCTTGATTCTATTGGTCAATTCGATGAAATCGTTGACCAATCTTCTTCTCAAACTGCGGTAATTTTCAAACATTCTACTCGCTGTAGTATTAGTTCAATGGCACAAAGACGTCTGCACGATTTAGATGTAGACAATCTCCAAGCATCTTTTTATTACCTCGATTTAATTGCCCATCGTGATGTTTCAAATTACATCGCAGAAAAACTCTGTGAGCATCACGAATCGCCACAAATTTTAGTGGTTAAAAATGGATCCTGTGATTACGTAGCTTCTCACATGGAAATCACCGCACGCGATATAATTGAGCAGATTTAAATTGGGCAATAAATTGCAGTTGCCTCAATCATTGTTTATTTTGCAGTGTGAAAACGAGTCATTCTCAAGGAGATAGTACTGTTCTTTTCTTCGAAGTAAAAGAATCCGATTTGGCCCAATTTAATGGGGAATTGGTTCATCCATTTTATTCCACTTTTGCTCTGGGACGTGATGCGGAATGGACGTGTCGACAATTCGTATTGAATATGAAAGAAGAAGACGAGGAAGGTATAGGTACTTTTCTTAATATTCGTCATAAATCGCCTGCCTTGTTAGGAGAAACAGTTTGTATATATGCTATAATTGATCTAATTGATGGAAATCGAATTGATTGTTCATTTCGTGTCGAGGTTGGGAATAGGCTTATTGCAGAGGGCGAACAAGGACAACGAATTTTGAAAAAGTCCAAAATAAAGGAGATCACTGCCCATCTTCAAAAGGATTAACGTCATTAGAATCTAAAGCTAAAGCTGTATTTTTGCCCTTCAGTGAATAAGAAAACGGCTCCCAAAAAAATAGAAATTATTAACCGTAAAGCGCGGTTCAATTTTCATGTTGAAGAGTCATTTGTTGCTGGCATGCAATTATTGGGTTCTGAGGTGAAATCTATTCGGAATAATTCAGTGAATATGGGCGACGGTTATTGTCAAATGAATGAGGGTGAACTTTTTCTTAAAAATATTCATATTTCGGAATGGAATCAGCAAGGATTTGGGGTTCATGAACCCATGCGAGACCGCAAGTTACTTTTGAAAAAAAGGGAATTATCGCGGATAGAAACTAAAATAAAATCAAAAGGTTATGCCGTTTTTCCAATCCGATTGTTTGAGGGAGATAGAGGCATTTTTAAGATAGAAATAGGTTTAGGTCAAGGTAAAAAGACTTTTGACAAACGCGATGATTTGAAAGAGAAGGATATAAAGCGGGAAATGGATCGTGCGCGATTTTAATTTGTTACGCGTAACCCTTCATAGATTTCTTTCTTAGTGCGTCCAGTGGGTGTATTTATTCAGAAACGCGCAATTCAATCAATCGAGATTGATTCGGAAGGTTTACAATATCATGAATGGTGTCAATGGCAACTTGAATAGGATAGGCTTCGTGTTTGATTGCGAATAATTCAGCGAGGTTTTTAAAATCGAAGGTTCGCGGAGTTTGAATATAATCATTCATTGAAGGAAATTCACGGGGTCCCGATATGAAATCAAAAATTCGTCCGCCGGAATTGTTATATACAACTATCTTTAGGTTTTGTGGAAGCGTTGTCCACAATGCATGCGAATCGTAAACTGCACTTACATCTCCAAGTACGGCCCAAATGGGTTCGTCGGGATTTGCCAATGCATCGCCCACAGCAGTGCTCAAGCAGCCATCAATGCCACTTACCCCTCTGTTGCTGAGTATTACACACCCTGTTTGTCCAACCCATGAGCCGTATCGAACTGTCATGGAATTGCCTAGATGTACACGGGTATTATCAGGAAGTTCTTTCAAAAAAACCGACATGAATTGGGCTTCTAAATTGAAAGGAAATTCTAATTCTGTGATTGTCGATTTTTGCTCATCGATAAAGGTCTCCCAATTTTGCTTGTAGGTATTGTGTACCTCAACTTCTGGAAATATAGCTTGGAATAGGGCTTCTGCAAAATCGGCTTCGTGAGCTTTCCATAGTTCGGGTTGGGTTTTAAAAGGATCGCCGATTTCATCGTGCAACCCAACATGGATGTGTTTGGGGTTCCATTTATTCAAGGCGGTTTTCAAGGATTTTGAAAGGATTCCCATTCCCATAGTGATAAGTAACTCAGGTTTTAAACTTTCAGGTATATTCCGTTGAAATAGTCCCCAATCCCAATTGGATAAACCTCGATTGGTTTGTTGACTGCTGATATCGCAAAAAATAGGGATAGCGTTTTCTAGTTTGGCTAGTACATCAGATAAGATTGAACTTTCTTTATGCATGCCGATTACCAGCATAACCTTTTTATTCTGAACAAGTGAATTTACATCTGATGGTAACACAGGTGCATAATGCGGACTCTTGTATACAAATGGAGCAATTGCCAGATTGGCTTTTTTAAGTGTCTCTATGCCTTCGTATATAGGCTCTGATAACGAAATATTGATATGGGTAGGACCCGGAATGCCTTCTAATCCTTGCCGAATGCAGTCGTAAATACCTTGGTTTGAACTTAAAGTACTTTCAGAGCGTGCATCCAAGTGATAAGAGCCTCGAACATAATTTCCAAAAAAGTTCTTTTGACATCTCGTATGCCGTCTTCTGCTTGAAAAA
>ERZ807291.6069-NODE-6069-length-14778-cov-9.504041_pt1 | contig 14778 bp, 8 predicted proteins | sample MGYA00521257_ERZ807291 | MGnify/ENA primary metagenome ERZ807291 (study PRJEB31413, sample SAMN03169783) | marine metagenome | biome: Marine; feature: Water; material: Subsurface seawater | place: North Sea | collected 2011-04-28 | depth 1 m m ...
GTGAATGTGTTGTTAGATGCAAGACCAGCTGCCTGTGTGTTAATTTGATTCGTTCGTACCCTCCAGGTATTGAACGTATCAGTCAACGCGACATTAGCTAATGGTGTACCTGAGTCAAATAGTGCCATTTTTGGCTCCTGTTAGTTTTTTGATTAATTTTTGTTTAAAATTTGAGCGAGCATGCCGCGCATTTCTTGCATCTCTTGCTTTATATTATTTATGTCTTCGGAAAGGATGCCTACTGCGTTTTGTTTGATATTTTGTACTTCGAGGTTCATAGTATTTATATATTCTGACATTTCATTAAAGGACTTGTGTTGCGAACGAGCATATTCACGCTGAGCTTTATACGCATCCAGACCGCTATTATCTACATTGATAATAGCTTTAGTGGAAGTGTCTCTCACATATCCAGGATTATTTTCAACTTTTTTGTACACAATTAAGCCTGTAGTGCTATTGCCATCATCTCATCTACCTTAGGAACAACACCTGAGTCTTGAGCTGTTAGAACTATCTTTATTGACAAGTATTTATATCCGTCAAATACTACGCTTTGACTGTTGGTATATTGTATTACACTACCAGCTCCCGAGAGGTTGGCAGCTGGAACTTCAAAGTCAAATATCTTATAATCGTTCTCATTCTCGGCCGATGAGTATACAGTAGATACAGTCGTTTGATTCATAAGAACCCACTCGCGATCCGCAAATGCGTCACTGTCATCTTTGTTGAGTATCTTGTAGTATACGTTTATGCCGGTAGTTGAAGGCTTGTAGGCGTTCAATCTTACTCGAATGTCTTCAGCATCCTGGCCATCAGCAAGAGCAAGTGTTCTTGTAATGTACCTAGCCAACGCATTGCCGCTGTTAGCATTAGTTTCGCCAGTAATATCGTTGTTGACAGTATTGTTTACCAGAGTTAAGTTAACTCTCTCAAGGTCAACTACAGGACCAATAGCAGGGTTAGATGTAGACATGCTATATATTACTTCCGCAGACTTTTGACCGGATATGTTGCTATCCTCAAGCGACTTGCCTAACACATACTTAGGCAAATGGAAGTTTGTGTTTTGATTTATGTCAGCAGCTCTGAACGCAGTATCTCTTACAGTCGTTGCCGTGTTGAACTTAGCAGTAGCTGACAATGCCGACTCTTCAAATACCAGTGAACCCGTATTGAGTCTCAGTGTATCTACTTCAATATGATCCATGCTCTTGATAGCTGCAGTACTACCTGACAGCTGACCTTTGATTTGAGTACCTGTGCTAAATCCACCAGATGAGTTATCGATGTGGAGAACTGTGTTTCCACTATGATTGACTGAATCGTAATATACAACATTGCCCGAAGGTGTAGTGGCACTATGTATTATGGCATGAGGCTCTTGCTTCACGCTATTGATTACAACGTTGACGCGTTCACCGACTGTGAACTTGTTAGCTGTTGATACATCTTTAATGATTATGGTATTGGAGCTCTGCGATACAACCATTCCATTTGCACCAGACGTATTACCGACTAATACGAAGTCGGCGTTAACAGTTAGTGCTGTTGTGTTTACTAAGGTCGTTTGTCCAAGTATCTGTTCGCCAACTGTAGTAAACGTATTTGAACCGGTGATCTGAAGGAAGTCACGATCTTCGTTCTTAAATACAGCAGTCGCATTAGTGTTTCTAGCAAAGTTTGCTACATAGAGATTGAACTTAATATCTTCTTCTTGAACTGGCGACCACTGCCTATCATTAGAGGAAGCAAATAATGTTCCTACGTAAGGCTGCTTGCTTATTCTTTCCCCGGTAGTTAAATCGGTACCACCAAGACGAGATACAAACAAGGACGTGTTAGGATTGTTGGCTCCTGGCTTAACTACTATAGCATACTCTCTGCCAGCTGCAAGGAATACAGGGGATGAGAAGAAGACAGGTGTTGCTCCTCCTGCATTATCTGTAACATTAATATCGCTAGACTCAAGAGTTATACGAGAGAATGGTACAACCTTATCTGTAATGTAGGCGCCTGAAGGACCTACTTCCCTAATCTCTACAAATACAGGTCTTGTTGCATCCTTAGTCGCAAAGAACAAGTCGATCTTTGTTAAGTACACACCTGATGTCAACGTGAAGTTGTTAAAGTTACCAACAGTAAATGTCTGAGCTACTGGATCTACTGTGTGATCGTATCCTGGGAAGTTAAGATCCTGCTGTCTTCTAAATTCAGCAGTTTGCTCAGGCGTGGCTTCTATAGGTTCAAACTCTTCAGCAAACCCAGCGCTGCTATCCCATGTATCAGTCAGATTTCTTACATTGACACGTGCACTTCCATCTGGGTTTCGATCTGGCGTAAGCTCTATTACATGGCTAGCCACTCTTATGTCTTGACTTGACTCAGATGAAATAGTACGCGAATCTGTTACAGTAGTCTGCACAGTTTCATATGTACGTGTTGAAATAATTGTATCTTGTACCGTCTGGGTAGTTCCACGTGATGTATACGTAGCTTCGCCAGAGGTAGTAACCAGACCCGTACCAGTTTGATTCTGAGCGTTGTCAGAAAGCCTTAGCCTTCTTGATCCTGATCTGAATCTTATTGAGTTATCATTAGGTATTCTAAGTCTGCAAAATACATCGCCGTTGCCATCAGAAAGGATATTGCTACCTTCAGCGGCCGTACCAGCAAACGAAGAGCTTGTTGGAGTAATATAATTAGATACATCAACGCCATCGAAGAATGCATATAGTCTTGCGTTAGGCTTGAATCCTCGACCCGTAACATTAACAATGCGCGAGCGCATGAATGGAATAGCGTCTGTATTGACGACACTTGATCCAGCATTTCTCGTTGTAGTTCTTGGAACTACTGTTGATTGTATTCCTGTTCTTACTTGCTGCTCTGAAACTGACGTTACGACAGTTTGATACTCTCCAGCACCGACAATAACGCCGTTAGGACCACCCTCTCCGCCAAGTGGAGTCTTGCCCTCTACTCTTATGCTAGCATCGCCTACGTTCTGGGACGTAGATCCAGACCACATTGTTTCCCAGTTACCCCAATCGGTTGTCCAAGATGCTTGACCCACTGCAATGTTGTCGTTAGTATTTTCTTCGTTTATTACTAGATCTGGAGCCTGTACAGTATCTGTCCAGAAATCGGTATCTGGAGACAGGGTAAGTTGACCCAAGAAGCTCCAGAACAGACCAGCAGCATTTCTAGTGGTAGACGCATATTGTTGTTTAATTACACGACGATGGGCGTAGTTGATAGAGGCCAGTTTACCTGCAACAGGTACATATGTATCGCTTATAGTTCCTGACGAGCTGCTGGTGCCACCAGTGGCTGTGGCGCTAGCAGCGAAAGTACCAGCTACATTTTCTAGATATAATCTTCTGCCTACTTGATATACTAATTTACCAGATGCAGCGCCTGCTGTAACAGTTTCCCCTGCCGTAAATGTATCCGTACCGCCGACAGTTATTCTAGCGTCCTTTGGTCCAATAATAATATTTGTACTATTACTAGACTGGAATTTCATGTCGATATTGTTTAGAGTAAAAGGAGGCCGCATTGATCCCTGAGCCCTGTCAATAGATATTTTGTAATTAGGATCTATAACATTGCCGATATTGTGGCCAGAAAAGTTATCCACCATAATACCATTTTTGAATCGGTCGACACCACTGCTCGTTGCAAACTTTAGATTAGTAGCTTCATTTTCAAGCAGGGAAAGCCTAGTGTAGTATTCTACGCGATCGAGTCTATCTTTGATACGGCCGATGTCGCGCATTGTATATCTTTCGACGCGAGTAGGCACAACCTTACAAGCAAGATCACTTCGTTTGGCTGCCTGGCCAACAAAGGTTGAAAGAGAAGGATAGGGTGTTATTGCTATTTGAGCCAATGGAAGATGACCATCAGGCTCTTCTGGTTGGGCTGGGCTCAATCCCGGCTGCCCGCTAGTAACTTTCAAATTACCTGTGGAGTCCATGCTGACCAAATCGCGACGAGATAGATAGTAATCGAGATCGAAGTTTGCAGTAATGCTAGGCGCCATGAACTTCAAACCACCAGCAGGAGATGTTACTGCACTTCCTTCCACAGGGTTGATAGATATGTTAGCTAACGAGGTTACGTTATTAGCAGTATCAGTAATTCTAGGTCTAATATCAATACTATTTCTTAGATCGTATGATCGACCACTAACAGGAGAGCGATATATAGGTATCTCTTGGGTTGTTATTGCGGTCGTATTCGCTGTATTGCTATCATCGATAGGATATGAGTCTACTGAGAAGTATCCAATACCCTGTGATGTGTCGTGAGTGAAGTAGTTGAGCTTGACCAGATATACGTCACCGGCAGAAGCAGTTCGGCCAGGAGCCAGTTTAAGTTTGCCATGCTTATATAAATTATCAGTCTGTCCATTATCGATTGAAAAGCTAGATGTTACGTCTTCACCATCGGTTGTAGTGGCAAATGCAGTGTTGCCGGTTAGCTTCCTTACTTCGATTAACTTGTGTACATCAGACACGCCCAAGTTCCATGGTCCTGATGTATTAGTAGTACCGTTGGATTGATTGACTGAGAGTTCTACATAACGATTGGATCTATAGTCCTTCGCAATCTCTCGACCGTCGATCTTGTCGAGGCGGGTTATAACAGTGGCTGAGACCGTAGATGACAGCGTCTCCTGCATGTTAAAGGTTGCACCGGTAGTTGATACTATATTTACTTCTCTCTGCGCTCCATCCCCTCCAGCTCCGGACATATCTATTACATGACCAGGTAAAAATTCTTTTGTTATAGCTTGGGCACTTATAGGAGCGAGAGATGATTCTTGAGTTGTAAGTGTTGTAGAGCTTACTGCTGTTACAAGGAAGGTGTTAGCGTACGTAGCGACTTTGACTCTATCCCCGATGTTAAACTTAGTATCAGCGTTAGTCAAACCTGTTATGGTGTTGGCTCCTGCAGAGATAGATCCCGAATCAACCGTACCTGCACTAACAGCATTATCGTTCAATACAACGTGGAAATTAGTACGCGTATTTGTATCAGATATCACGCCTGTGCCGAATGGGAATCTTTCATCAGCTGCACCAGTAGCGACACTGAAGGTACCGTCTGTTGCTATAGTAACGTCAAACTCTTTTAAGAAGGTGAAGTTATTATCGAGATTACCTGTTACGTCTCTTATAGTTTTTACACTGTCTATTGGTAGCTGATAGATTGCTCTATTGAAGTCATTCTCTACGATAGTAGCAGATCCACTAGAAAGAACAATATCAGCAACACCGTTTGCTTGGTTAGTTGAACTATTGTCGATATGCAAAGATCTTACATCAGCAAAAGTATTGGTTGTAGTCTCGACGTCGTAGATATATAAGTTGTAAAGAGCCTCAGCTGATCCCTTAGTACCTGACGAATATTCGACAGCTCGCACGCGCGCAGTTCCTACTTCACTACCAACTAAGGAGCTAGAGCCGGAAAATGCATTATTGGATACAGCGTGACTAGCAGCACTTCTTAGTGACACATTGCTGTGGGTATTCACGTCCCATACGCCAGCTACTTCTTTGACAGTAATGTAGTTGCCGTAGTTAGATGTAATAGCTACGCCTTCAATCGATTCGTGCGTATTAGATTTAGATATGCTGATAGGAAGCGTTTGAAGGGTTTCGTAGTCGTACCCCTTTACAAATGCCTTGCCTGGCTCAACATCGACAACCAGTTTAGTAATGCTGCCACCATTACCTGATAGATACTTGCCCTGATTGTTTGCTTGATTTAAATGCTCTCTGAGTCTTACATCGAGACCCTCAACCACGAAGTTGCCACTAGTATTAAAAGATCTACGGGCAAGGTGTTCATTAACTTTTGAATATTCAGTCTTTGGTCTATTAGAAACTAGGAAGCCATTATCTACTCTAGTAAGTTCTACGAAGTTAGATCCAGTGTTGGCTGTAGGAGCATACTTGGCAAGTGTTGGAGTGAGTTTAAGTCTTGCAGCTCCTGGAGCAGCATAGTTATATGAACCAGACGCAGGGTCAAGTAGTGTGGAGTCTGTTTCTTCAGTGACAATAGACTCGACAACCTCGAGGCCAATCTTGAACGAGCTAACAGTATCATAACTTCCAAGAATTAAAGATTGAGCTTCTACTCTGATAAAATGATCTTTGGCAAAAACAATTCCTTCACTAATTGATACGCGAGTAGCGAGACCTGCAGAGGATGTACCTGATGCCACATTGGCAGTAAATCCACCGGTGTTGGCAGTAAGGGTTTCACCTAACGTGAATACAGTGTTACCTACGTTACTGACTGAGCCTGTATCAATGTATTTTACATAGAGGGTTTTAAGATTAGGATCTTCGGCCTCAGATCCTGTAGCCGTAGAGAGGACTACCGCAGTAGCATTAGATGTGGATCCAACAACTTGTGTGCCAACAAAATTATTAGCATTTACAACGACAGCACTTGAATCATTATCGCGCAGCTTAACATATGACAGAAGCTCTATCTGAGGTTCAACACCTGTAAGAATAGCTCCTTCTTTGAATACATGCTCGCCAAATCTATCGATCTGGTTTTGCAGTATAGTCTGCATTTGTGTTAGCTCACGACCCTGTACAGCTAAACCAGGACGATAAAGCACGCGATGAAAGTTCTTGCTCTCATCAAAATCGTCATAGTAAGGATCTACGTTAAAGTTTGTAGACAATGTTACTGTGTTAGCTATGGCCATCTTTCATCCTATTAATACTGCAATGTTATTTTAATATCTTCTATTTGATCGTATGTTCTTACGGACACAACACGATTCTCCAAATACATTATGTCGCCTTTATAAGGCTCTAGCTCACCGGTTGTTATGGATGATACGTTACAAGTAACCAATGATGTATTACCTGTCAAGATTTCGTTTTGGAATATGCCGTTTATACCTACAACTTTTATATCGCCACGAGTATTAGTATTGTCCGTGTTAGCAAAATAAACTACTCTTGCGCTGGCACCTGATAACGCTCCATTAACCATCTCGTCGCGCTGAGGTATACCTGTGAGGTTAATTACAGACAGCCTCGTCGTTTGATCGTAGGCGTTATCTACTGCATAGGCACCGTTGCTGCTCAGCACTGGATTTTTTAACATACCAATAACTCTAAAGTCATTGTTAGAAGGAAGATTGTTTCCTTCGGTACCACTTAGTCGTACACTTAAAGTTAGGTTATGAGCGTTGAGCTCATCTACAGGATCAGAGCCATGTCCTCCAGGTGGTGATATTCTTGGCTCCGCTATAGCTCCTGTTCCAACTGCAGCTGTAATAGCAACATTGGCTTTGGAGTAGCTAGTGCCTATACCAACCATATTTATCTGTTTAATTTGACCTGATTGTACATTGGCGTACGCTGTTGCTCCTGTACCATCCCCTAAAACTGTTACCAGAGGTCCTATATGAAATGTGCTGGTAGAGTTAGGCGTAACACTGAAAGCTGTATCCACAGTAAGAGCTTTAGTATCGCCTACGAAGCTACTTACTCCTCTTATTTGACCTGCTCCTAATCCAGAGGATATAAAGATTGTGGAGCCTTGATAATAATTGTCTAACGTGCTAGCTCCACTATCTATTGTTACGACAGAGGAATTGGTAACACTCTGTAAGGTATTGGATCTTTGAATATATCCCGATCCATTAGACGTCACATCAATTACGTGTATTGCACCATTGGCAGCTGCTTGCTGCACATCCCACTGGGCGCTGCTATCATCGGCAGCCAACCTTTTTATAGGCATGTAATTGGGTGTGACAAATTTAATAACTTCGGCAGCTGTCACGGTATACATGAACTTCCATCTATACCCATCAGGCGTATTAAAAATAGCTGTCCCTGTACCTGTTGGTTCTACAGTGGAAGCTGTTCCTCTGTTATTAAATATACACTTGTATACGTTGTTTGCATACGTTAGTACGTAGAAAACCTTGTTGACCTCATCAATAAGATTGTCATACTCATCGTACACAGTGCCTGTTGTCCAATTGTATCTTGGTATAGAGAACGACATATCGTTAGCGGTTATCTTTTTAGCGCCAATCATATCTCGCCAGGGATCATAGTCCACGTACGTAGGAGATTCCACGAGTGCTGGAGCAGTATCGCCATTGGGCCAGGCTTGAACACGACCAATAAAAAGATACAGATGGTCAGGTGCCGTCTCAGTAAACGCTTCTTTGAATTGAGCTGCGTTGTAAATTTTAAATCTTCTTGTTACTAAAGCAGGCATACGATTACTCTGTTAATGATTATAATATTTAGGTCAGTTTGTTAGCTAGTGTATAAGAATGTGCTATTATTAACTAATACTAGATCTCCGTTACTATAAGCAACGTTTGCGGTAACAGACAATGTATTAGCATCGTCTATACTACCAACAGTCAACGTAATTTCTTCACCTGATCCATTTACATTTTGTAGGAACAGGGTAGAGCCAGCATTAAGATCTGTTACAAATGATGTGCTAAGGCCATCGAATATCTTATTACCTGGCAGGGCATTAATAATGATGCCATCATAATCTGCAACTTGCGATGCTGATAGATCGGTAATAGTGTTGGCAGAGAAGTTGCTCATTGTACCTACACCTACCTGTAGTACTGTAGGTGATGGAATAGTTGTAGTCGTTGGTATATTGACACTGTTGAATGAAACGTCCAGCTCGATATTTGTTGGAATGCTTAGCGTAGAAGCTATAGAAGGCATATCAAACAACATAGCGAGCTGGGTTATGTTGCCAAACGTAGTAGTAGAAGGTATGGATCCAATTGTTATAGTTGGATTGACACTAGTAGTACCAAATTGCAATGTTGAGGATATAGAGTCGGCAACAGCAAACTCAATAGCATAATAGATATACGTATCTGCCGAGAACGCCATAGCAGCTTCGGACTCTATACGCAGATCAGCAAATAAATTAATGCCTCCAGGGTGAAGTACGCTCTTTACAATCTCTCGATAGGTATCTAAAGACTGGTCAGTTCTCAACACATAAGAGAATTGTTGGTAATAATAGTTATCCTGTAGCTTGTTGTTCCAAGATATAAAACCTTTTGTGTCAGTGTATTTTCCATCGTAGTTTACGATACCTGTAACACGTCCAGCGCCTGTTGCATCTTGTGCTGCTCTGGAAAGATTGTTAATAGTGATCGGCTCAATACGATTGTAGCCTGATCCAGCATTTACAACTGAGACAGATGTAACAGATCCGCCCGTTGACGAGGCAATTACGTTAGCATTGAATCCTTTTATACCACCGCTACCATCTGATATTAGCTGATCTGCAATAGCGTCTTCTCTTACGCTTACAGTAGGTATCTCTTCATAACCAGATCCTCTTGTAAGGGCCACTATAGAGGTTATGGTTCCAACTGTCGTATTTGATGTACCTAACGCGACACCTAAAACGGTACTTGAATTGGCAATTGCAAGATTGGCACTAATGGCACCAGTGTTTGACGAAATGTAGGTGTTTGCATTGATACGCGTATCTTTTAAATCTGATATTGTATCCTCAAACGTAGGTATTACTTCCGTGTTATTAATACCGCCAACGCTAAAGTTGGCTCCCGTACCACCGCCTCCGGTTATTGATATTACAGAACCTAATGTAAAGCCGCTACCCCCATCAACAAGCGTAGGAATAATACTGGAATCATCGACAGTTAATACAGTACCGTTAGCACCTGTGCCTGATGTGGCAACGTACGATACCTGATCGCCTACACGGTGCTCCGATCCTCCAAAATCTATGATCAAATTCTGCAGGGGACCAACAGATGATACAATAGTACCACTTAAACCTTCGTCGGTTGTAACAGATTCTGTATCTTGGAATGTACCTCTTACATTGATAAGAAATATTTCAAAAACTTCAATACCCAGCTCAATAGTAGCTACTACTCTATCAACCTTTGCTGTAGCACCGGACGCCGATCCGGTAATGTTCTTACCACCCAAATCGTATAGGTTGCCACTAAAAGGAGCAGATAGTCTTAGAGATGTTTCTTGAACCCAGCGACCATCAGATACCCGTAACATATCTTGGCCAGGATAGTAGAAATCAATCTCATCATCGTATAATATTCTAAAAAGGAGCTTGTATGCTTGTTCGGTACCCTTGGCTCGGTAGAGTTCTTTTATTCTCGATATCAGCAGAGCTTTGTCTGCAATAATCTCTTCAGGGAAGTCTGCTAATACTTCTCGTTGAAAGTATTTGACAAATTCTTCGTCAGTGTTATCGATGTCGGCGTAATTAAGAAGATTTTTAGAACGGTCGGTAACCTGATTGGAGGTTTCCAACCATTCATAGTATGCTCGCATGAATGCTTTGAACTTAGGACCTTCGGTATCTAAGAACTCGGGCAGCAGTTCATCTACAAGTATTGAAGACTTGTTGTTTGTTGTCATTAAAATACCGTTGAGATGACACCAGAGCCTACGACAGTTGCACTACTACCTTGAGTGCTTACGTTAGACGTTGATGAAGTTATTCTCTTGAGCTTAGTGTCGAACAGAGATATGCTTGCCTCTGTAATTGCGAGTATCTGATTTCGTATGCTAGATATGGTTCCTTCGCGAGGTACAGCGTATATCTGAAGAGCAGCACCTTGGTATCCAGAAATAATAATTTGATTAAGCGTAACAAGTCCTGTATCATAATCGACAGTACCTGCCGTCTTATTTGTATAAATTCTTATATTCGATTCGTCAAAATAGTACACTCTTACATTGCCAAACCCATCATCATCAAAATAGGAAGCAATGTTCGACTCATATGTGAACGCGCTCGACGTAATTGTCAGACCTCGGCCTGTGTGAGCTTGAGGAGTAACGCTTAACGTAATTCCGCCCGATATATTCAACAGACTGCTGTTGAAAGGAATATTATAGGTTGTAGGTGCTGTTGTAATAGGTATAAAGTTTTTCATCATCTTGAGATCTATCTCGATGCTGGAGATAGCTTCATTAGCTGGATATATCTGTCTGATCAGTTCTGAAGAGACATAGTCCTTACTAAAGGATACCAGATCAGAAAGCTCATACTGTATCAGCTTGTTGCCTATAGTCGATACAATTGCACCTGCGGTAGATGACGTGATGTTAGGATTGTATCTTACCCTAACTGTAGGAACAATAAACTTGTAAGTCGGATCTACAACCTCAGGGGTTATAGAAAGTACATTCTTGTTTGCCAGATAGGTTTCAATATCATTCTTTCTGGTTTGAGAAACAAAGAAGCCGGTGTTAGGTTTTACTGAAAGAAATACCTTGCCGTAGGTAGGAGGATTGTTTTCCTGGCCACCCCATACGGACACAGCTCCTATGTCTCCAAAGTTATTTCTTATTAACGCCTCGTAGTCACCTGTAGTAACCGCTCGGTTCTGGGCCTGATAGTTTCTAGGAGCATTGAACTTGACAGAAGCAATACTTTCTTGCTCTGATCCGCCCGTAGCTGCAGTTACTGTCTGCACGTTTATGTTACTATATCCATCGATAGATGTAGGTGTAGTAAACGTATTAGCACCTTGGGTTAATGTGCCACTACAAATTCTATAATCAGCAACAACGATATTTCCATTAGTAAGACCCTTACCAACAGCATTGTCGCCAAACTTAATTTCATACTTGCCATCATCGTTTTCATTTATAAAGAAGGCGTATGTATTACCGGTCACTGCTGTGAAATCTGTTGCGTTGACCCATGTTGTCTGCGAGGTGTTTGAAGATGACTCTTGTACTTTTACAGATATGCTTCTAGTATCTACATTTTGATTAGGTATAACATATCTCACAGGGGATGCATCGCTCACATCAAATCGATAAGTGAACGGCCGGCCCTCTGTGATATTTAAATTTGCGGAATAAGCACCTGATGAGTTAGCATTTATTACCCTAGCCTCTGGATTGACGTACACATACTGTATCCCGTCAATAGTGGAAACAAATTGAGTCAGAGCTGGTATAGTAATGTTATTCGGCGCGTCATCAGGCGTAACAGTTAACTTGATGGTTGCAGTAGAGCCTTGTGACGAACGTGGCGTATACCCGAGCATCTTAGCTCTAGACACCACATTATTCCGCACTTGTGCAGAATCAAGAAACATTTCGTTACCTACCATGTTCAAATAGAAGGCATTCTTGTAAGTATTGTATGCTAGCAGGTTCAACAATATTTGCATTGTCGAACTTTCGTAATTGTAATCTCCAAGATCCGTTTGATTAGATAGAAACGTTTTGAGATCGCTTTTAATACCATCAAAATCTATGCTTGTGAGCTGTAACGCGTTATTTGCAGACATTTTATCTGGTTCTCTCTATTTCTAAACCAACAGTTATAGGCTGGGCTTGGTTTGCCACAAAAAAATTAATACTAATTTGAACTTTGCTGGAGTTGGGCGAAGCTACTACTGTAACCTCGTTAACTCTTGCTCTAGGTTCAAAGTTTTTTATTGCGGTTTTAATATCTTCTTCTATATTTACTTGCTCTATCGGATCGAAATGTTCAAAAAGTCGACTGCGAATGTCAGCACCGTATAGGGGATCGTATGGTCTTTCGAATCTATTAGTCAATATGAGATTTTTCAGAGCGCCAACTACAGCCTCTGCGTTCTTCTTAACTGTAACATTGCCCGTAATAGGATGAGCAGTCATGGTGATACCGAGATCACTAAACTGCACTTCCTTACCCAGGGGATTTATAGATCCTGATTTAGACACATTTATTCCTTAGCTTGATAAACTATTTATCAGCGTTCTTAACGTCTTGTATCTCTTTTCGCCTTACTTTTACAAGTTTTGCAATTTCAGCAAGTGCCTTGCGAGCTCTAGTTCCTGCTAGCTTGTTACCTTTCTCGAACTTTGTGTTCTCATCATCGTATGTTTCAAAAAGTGATTTAAGCATTTCATTAGTCATAATTAACTCCTAGTTATTATAGTGGCTTTAAAGTAGTACCACCGGTTTCTGTGTGTTTATGTGTGCCAAGCTCGACATCTCCGTCCTTAACTTTATTAGCCTGAACTTCGTCAACATCAATCTTACCTTGGGTTTTAATAGTGCCGTTTCCGAGATCTACAGCATGAGAGGCTGCAGTTTGAATAATTTGCTTCTCAACAAATATTCTATGGTTGCCTCCTATGTTTTCTTCTTTATCTCCATCAACATTGATCTTCCAGTTGCCCGTTATGTTGGTAGTACAATCAGCATCTATGGTTAGAAAAACATTGCCTTTAACATAGACGTGGTTATCGTTAGCAACTATAGAGTACTTGTCCCCAGTAATTTTTGTTATACTGTCCCCCTCTGTCGTTACCTCATGATACGTTCCGCTAGGGTGATAATCCGTTCTTCTCGACTCTCCTGTATCAGTTCTGTTGACTAGTTGGGTAAGCATTCCAGACTCTGATGCTGTAGTTTGCACAAAAGGATACAGGGCATCTTGGGGCTCTTCTGGCTCACTCCATAATTGATCCGAGCTCTTATCTTTTGTGATGTCTTTTGTTCTTTTTTGTTTTCTTAATTCTGATTGAGCTGATGGATAGCCTTCTTCCACTCTGGCGGCTCTTGGCAGCTCTGATTCACCATTCAGCCCGTTTTCATCAAATCTATATCCAGGTATTTGTCCTGTAACCATTGGTCGTTGACCTGACTCCCCATCCATAAAAAAGCCAAATACCCATGTCCCAACAGTCAACCCTGACGCAGATGCGGCTGGCGCAGTGACTGGTTGAACCGTAGACGCCCAAGGCAGATCTATAGTTGGTTGCTTGTCCTTATCCGTAGAGTGCCATCCAAAGCATCTAATTTTAACTCGACCAAGTTTCAGCGGATCATCACGGTCCTCTACCTCACCGATAAACCATATAAAATTATATCCCATAAAATCCTTAACAAAATCAGTCACCGGAGCCTCCTAACAATTTAGACACCAAACTACCGATAGTGCTATCAGTACCAAAGGGTAAATCAGTATACTTCTGCATGACGTATTTAACAGGATTAGAAACCAGTTGGTTTGAATCATTTACACCTGCTATTTTCTGGCCTCTTAGATCCGTAGCAAATGATTCTTTGACGCACTGGAATGTTGACACATAGTCGCCATCTGCTGTCATTCTTGTCACTATAGAGACGACAAGAAAAGTTGGACTGGATCCATAATGGTCAATAAAGGCAGAATCTTGGACGCCCTCCCTGTCTTTATTGCCAGGTATAAATATTTGTATAACATCCCCAGCATTTACATTTAAATTTACTGGTACTGTTATATTGATGCCATGCTGTCTCAAGGATGCGAGTTGTGCTGTTACCAGTGGGGCCTTTCTGAATCTTTCTCGACCATGAAATGTATGCGGGTCATTGTTAGCTGTGATTCTGCTGTCAAAGGTTATGTTGTTACCTGATTGTCTAGCTACGTCCCCAACAAGGAGACGCTTGTGACCCGGGCCAGCCATCTCGTTACCCAGCAGCTTGCTTCTTGACAAATTAATTGTGGGTTGGCCACCCCCTGTTATGTGCGGAAGTTTCTGAAAGTCAGTTGCGTAGTTAAAATTTGTTTCTGAGTACTTCTTCGATATAGGATCTAGTATACAAACGTTATTATCGTACATCCCTTTCAATAGAAGATCAATTGTGTCTACATTATCAAGGTAGGTATGACCTATTATAGTTCTTTCTACTGGATGTGAATCGACAACAGAGGGATTGGTAAAATAGTAGCTCAAGTTGCTG
>ERZ807291.6070-NODE-6070-length-14777-cov-8.045306_pt1 | contig 14777 bp, 11 predicted proteins | sample MGYA00521257_ERZ807291 | MGnify/ENA primary metagenome ERZ807291 (study PRJEB31413, sample SAMN03169783) | marine metagenome | biome: Marine; feature: Water; material: Subsurface seawater | place: North Sea | collected 2011-04-28 | depth 1 m m ...
TCCCAAGTTTCTTCGGAGTTGGAACTTACTCCTCTCTTACAAAAAATCATCACCACAATTTCGACAATGTTAGATTGTGAAAGAGCTACCCTCTTTATCAATGATGAAAAAACGAATGAGTTATACACGGAGGTGGGAGAAGGACTCGATGAAAAATCAGTTATAAGGTTCCCTAATCACCTTGGGATAGCTGGTACAGTTTTTACCTCTGGAAAACCGGTGAATATCCCACATGCTTATGCAGACTTAAGGTTTAATCCGAGCTTCGACAAACAAACTGGTTTTTTTACAAGATCCATTTTGTGCATGCCTGTTTTCAACAAAGAAGGTAAAACGATTGGTGTTAGCCAAGTGCTGAATAAAAGGGGTGGCTCCTTCAACGCTGAGGATGAGAAAAGACTAGCAGCCTTTACTTCACAAATTTCAATGGGAATTGAAAACGCTAAATTGTTCGACGATGTTCAAAATCAAAAAAATTATTCTGAAAGTATTTTGTCTAGCATGCACGATGCTGTCCTTACCTTAGATGAAACTGGTGTAATTAAAACTTGTAACTCTGCTGGATTGCGAATCCTCCAGTCCCCCCTTCTAAGCGATGTATTAGGGAAAAAAATATCCGACATTTTTACAGATGAAAACTCTTGGTTACTACAGAAACTAGACTCAGTCCAAGAGCAAGAGGATTTCCTAGACACTGAAATCAAAATTGAAGGTGAAACTCTTTCCGTGAATATATCCTTAATGCCACTAGTTGGACAAAAGAAAGAAAATCTTGGCGTAATGCTTATGATTGAAGATATTAGCTCCGAAAAGAGAATGAAATCAACCATGTCTAGGTACATGGACCCAGAACTTGCTGATCAGCTGATGATGGGCGGGGATGGCAATGACATTATGGGAGGAAAACAAAGTGTGGGCACAGTCCTTTTCTCAGATGTCAGAAGTTTTACCACTATTACCGAAGAACTTGGGGCACAAGGAACTGTTAAGCTATTGAATGAATATTTTACAATCATGGTTGATTGCATTACTGATGAAGGAGGAATGCTGGATAAGTTTATTGGTGACGCCATGATGTGTATATTTGGGACTCCAGTACCTCATGATGATGATCCTGATCGCGCAGTAAGAGCTGCTATTAGGATGATGACTGATTTGAATTTATTTAATGATAAAAGAGCAACCGAAGGGAAAATGCCAATTGACCATGGTATGGGCATAAACACTGATTCTATTGTCTCAGGAAACATAGGTTCTCCCAAGCGTATGGATTATACGGTAATTGGTGATGGAGTAAACCTAGCTGCGAGAATTGAAAGTGCATGCAAACAATATGGTGCTCATATTTTAATTAGTGAATTTACGCAAAAGGCAGTAAAAGCAACATACAGAACCAGGCAGGTAGATTATATGATAGTAAAGGGAAAAACTGTTCCAGTTGGCGTATATGAGGTTCTAGATTTCCATACAGAACAATCATACCCCAATCTTGCTGATGCATTAGGTGTTTTTAATGAAGGGTACAGGTCATGGACCAACGGCAAATGGGATCAAGCGATCAAGTCATTTAAAAATGTGCAAAAAATAAATCCAAATGACAAAGCTGCACAGCTGTATTTAGATAGATGCGATTACATGAAGAAAAACCCACCCAAAGGAGAATGGTCTGGTGTTTGGGTAATGAAAACAAAATAGCTGTCAGTTAACATGAATCCAAGAAACCATTTGGAGAAAGCAATAAAGATAAACCCAGATTTCTCAGAAGCATATTTTGAACTTGGACTACTCGATAAACAGGAAGGAAACAAAAATGACGCACTGAAGTTATTCAAAAAGGCTGTCTCTTTAAACAAAAATTTTGCTGAAGCAGAATGTGAACTCGCTATTATCTTAATGAACTCTGATGAGTTAGAAGAATCGAGAGAGCATTTCTTAAATTCACTGGAAATTAACCCTAACTATGCTGACGCCTATTTTAATTATGGATTATTGCTAACCAAGCTTCAAGACATAGAAGAAGCCAAAAATAACTTTGATAAGGTTACTGAAATCAATCAGAATTACGCTGAAGCATATTTTCATAAAGCGAGGTTACTCACACACGCTGACGATTTCGAATCAGCTCGCAAGAACTATGAAACTGCCATCGATATTGATGATAGTTTTGTAGATGCTCATTACTATATGGCCAAACTTTTATCTGGAGGTGTTGCAACTGATAAAGAAGGTACAATTATTGATAGAACAAATATACCTGAAGCCAAAAGACACCTAAATAAAATTATAAAATATGATCCAGATCACCCCAAAGCATTATATAATTTAGCTAAAATTGAGTTTAGAAATGAGAATTTCAATCAATCAAAAACAAATCTCAATAAGGCAATTAAGTTACACCCCAAATACTGGAAAGCTCAATTTCTCTTAGGCAAGGTATTTCTTAAGGTTGGCGATACTAAAAATGCAGAAAAAAACTTTCAATTTTCCATCCAAAACCAGGAGAAAAACCCGAGCTCATACTTTGAATTAGGTAAAATTTACTTCCAACAAGGGATTTTCGAAAAAGCCAAAGAATTTTTTGATAATTCCATAAACCATCAAGACGAAAATGCTGAGGCTCATTATTACTTGGCAAAAATAAACAGTGACAATGGTGATTCTTCTCTAGCAAAAAAACATTTCTATAAATCACTAGAAATTGACCCGGAATATGCAAATGCATACTATGAATTAGGGCATCACTGTTTGAAATTTGATGAAGTAAATGAAGCAAAAATTCATTTCCAAAAAACAACAGATATAGACCAAAATTTCGCCAAGGCTTACTACCACCTCGCCAAGTCTCTGAAAAACCCCTCTGAATACGATCAAGCGTTTAGAAATTACGAGACAGCACTTGAGATTGATCCACAGATGGAGGAATGCCATTATCACTTTGCTTCCTTATTGATAAGAGGAGAAAAACTAAAGAATGATGGTACGCTAGTTAAGCAACCAAATTTATCACTTGCTGAGAAACATCTTAAGCAAGCAGTGAAAGTTAACCCTAGATTTTACAAAGCACATTACAAAATTGGAAAACTTCAAAATCTTCAAAAGAAATACTCTCAATCACTTGAGAGTTTTAAAAAATGTATAAAAATTGAAAATGACTTTGCAAAGGCTCATTATGAAATTGCACTTTTGCTTATTAAAAAACAAGAGCAGACTCACCGTCAAAATAATAACTTGTAAATCAGGTCATCGTGCTTGATCAAAAAATTATATATCATTTAGAATGTGCAGTTTCTAATGATCCACAGAATGCAGATATTTTAAAGTTAGCGAGTGACTTTTACCTCAGTAGGAATGATTTTATAAGAGTAGAGACATTTCTTGGTAACCTTAAAAATCATAAAGAGAAAGATTTTATTTTTTTTATCAAGGCACAGATAGCCTTTAAAAAAAAAGAATACCCAGCTGCTGCAGAATATATAATGAGGTGTGTTGATTTAAACCCTTCAATAGACCATCTTTCATTAGCATATGAAATAGAAATTTGTCATGGAAATATAAATTACACCCTAAAATATCTCAACTTGCTTGTTGAGAAGGACTCTAAAAATGGATGGCATTACTATGAACTCGCAAAGTTGTTAGATCCAGAATCCGAATTTCAAAGAATTTTTTACTTAATTGAAACTAGTGTTTCATTATTAAATTACCATGAAAAACCAATCATTTTAAAATACGAAATACTAATAGAATATCAAACCAACTTACGAAGTACACCTTACTATAAAACCAATGACGATATTCTTCATGAATTAAACCAAATACTCAATCAAAACCATAAAAGTCGCACTTTAAGATATTTTATTTCAAGGGTTAACTACAAAGATAAAGATTTTAATAGAGCTATTCAAATATTAGGAGAAAAAACTAAATCCAATAAAGATTTATTCCTACTAGCAAAGTGCTTCTTTAAGAAAAAAAACTTTGATAAAGCACTTAAGTATTTTAATAAAACGAAAATACCCAGAAAAGAATCATTTTACCTGAACAAACTAAAAGCTGATTGTCTTCTAAAAATAAACAGAACTTCAGATGCTCAAAAGCATCTAATACTTGCCCATGATTTGTACCACCTTGAGCAAGAAAACAATAATAAGTTGTACGATTTGAACTTAAGAAAAAGTCGATACAGAGAAGCAAAAAAAAATTTACTTCAGAAAATTAAGGCAAAAACTTACATGTCTGATATTTGCTTGGCTCTTCATCATTTTAATAATAATTCTGAAATAAATTACCTGCAAAAATCATTAAATGTGAATAGTCAGAATAGCGACGCACTTTATGAGATGGGTAAAATTCATAAAGAAAATTGTGCTCAAGAGGCACTAACATACTTCTTGAAATGCGTTCAATATGACTGGACACACAGAAATGCTCATTATCAGCTTTCTCTAGTCTATAAGGAACTTGGTCAGATACAGAATTATCTAAATCATAAAAAAATAGCTGAATAGCTGAATTTAGATTAATCCTTACTATTGCTTAAGGATTTTTTATCTAAATTTACAATATCCTTTTGGTGCATAACAAAAGAAATTGGCAGAGTTAAAAGATACAGAATTCCCATTGTAAAAAGGCTTAACCACATTTCTTTAATAAATATTGCCACAATTAAACACACGATAATCAGCACAAAAAGTGCTTTTCTTGAGGAAACACTTAGGCGAATATTTCGGAACGAAAAAGTCGGAATCTGGGAAACAAGAAGCACAGAAATAAGTGTTACCCACAACAAGAGAAGATAAGAGTAATCAAGGATCTCAAAATCTAATGCCAAGCGTTCACAAATAAAACTAAAAGCTAATGGTAACAAAACTAATGCCGCTCCAGCAGGAGATGGAACACCAGTGAAATATCCTCTTTTTAGAACAGATTCGTTTTGTTTTTCCTGTGCCATAACATTGAAACGAGCTAATCGAAAAGCACAGCACATGGTGTAAAATAGAAAGGGAATCCAAAACCAACCTAAGATTTCGCTATTATTATCTACAGGCAGTGAGCTTTTGATCCACAGAAAAGATATAATGGAAGGAGCAACACCAAAACTTATGGCATCCGCAAGACTGTCTAGCTCTGCTCCAAAACGAGAAAAAGCACGCAATAGTCTTGCGGACAAACCGTCTATCATATCAAAGCATGCGGCAACTAGTACGCACAATACAGCGTTTTGCCAATCTGAATCTAAGGCGAACCTAATACCTGTAAGGCCGGTACAGAGACCTACAGTTGTAAAGATATTGGGAAGAAGTTTTGTAAAGGACAGTCTTTTAACTTTTTGTCTGATAAGGTTAAGTAACCTATTTATGCAACAAATTGCAAGTCCTCAAATGTCTCCGTGCCACTTGATGCTCCAAACCATAGGATCGATTAATAATTCGTTGCCACAATTCAGCCCATTTTTTCTCATGCGGATTAGAAATAGATGCTATTGTACATGAATACGAATCTGTGTAAAACATGAAGAAATGAGAAGATTGTTCAGAATCTTCTAAATCATTGTAAATTTTTGCCTCACTCAATCTTTTTAATTCAGAAAGTAAATATTCATTCCTATCAATGTATCCACACGAAATCTCAACTTGAGGCTTGAGTTGCTTATCAGAATCCAAAATTTGTCTCAACGGAGTTAAGACACGCGAAACCTTCAACATAACCCTGCTCCTGTAATCAACAAGATCAATCGTTGTCTCCAAACCCGAGAAAGGGAGTCTAGTAAGCCTAAACGAAAATTTTTCTGATTTTGGAGTAGGCAAATCAAGCTTAGCAACTATACTAGCATTTAAACTTTCAAGTCTTTGAGGGTAAATCATGTTGAAGATTAAAAAACATATTAAGCATGAACAGTGCCAAGCATTGTATGTAAGGCATGGTTTTTATTTCGTTTTGTTGTCACTTTATTTTTTACAACTACAGAGTTGTCAAAAAAAAACATGGGACCCAAATCAACAATTTGAAAAAGAAGTTAATAAAATAATTGAGCAAAGAGAAGTTTCTAGATTTTTAGAGGAAAACACTGCTAAAGAAAACCTCAGTGAATTAAATCGTAAATTAAGAAATTCAATTCGCCCAGGATTGGAAATTTCTAGCTTTAATCACCTTATTGGCACAACCGGCCAAATAATAGCGAAAAGAAACGAAGGTGACACTGTATGGGTAACAGTTAAATATTACTGGAAAGATATTGTTGCTTATGAATTTGATTTCGATTCGTCCGAATATAAATTCTGCTCGAAAACCAAGCCCTACCTTGAGGTGGTCGCCAATGACATAAGAATTGTTTCTATTTCTTGGCTTTAGTCTTTTTGTCTCTGGTTAATGTAACGATTAATTTAACAACAGATCCCTGACTCGTCATAGTTGGGACTAATTTTGATAGGCTCCATCCATTTTCGGCGTGTATATTCAATTTCTGCGTCAACTGCTTAGCAATAACGCTTGAGTTATCATCACCTTTTACCCTAAGCCCCTCTGGACCAAGAACGAAAACTTTATACTCTTGTAACATAAATACCAATTAAGATTACACTTTTAGTGTAATATAGTTAGGTACTTTCATTATCCGCACCATAGTATTTGTTGTAATACTTGTACCGGAAATACCCATAACCATAATATCCAGAATAGTAATAACCTGGAGTTTTCTTTTGAGGTAAATCGTTTAGAACAACTCCTAATACATTTGCACCAGTTTCTTCAATATTTTCAATTAAATTCTTAGCTACTTTTCTGGAAACCTTACCATATCTAGTTACAAACAAAACTTCCTCTGCTTTTCTAGCTATGGCTAAAGAGTCGGGGAAAAGGCCGATAGGTGGGCTATCTATTATAATGACATCTGCAAGAGTCCGTATATGATTGATAACGATTTCAAATTCTTTGCTCTCAAGCATTTCAGTGGCTGCACGTGTTTTACCACCAGAAGGAAGTAATGATAAATTATCATGTATTGGGTGTAATGCTTTTTGAGTAAACTCTGCCAAGTGCTCAATTCCATTTTTTGCCTCATTGATGAGGGTTACTAAACCCTTATCGTTCTCAATACCAGAAAACTTATGAAGACCAGGTCTTCTTAAATCGAAATCAATCAAAATAGTCTTTCTTCCATGATTTGCACAACTATAAGCTAAATTTGCTGATATAAGACTCTTGCCTTCGCTTGGTATGGCAGAAGTTACTAAAATTATTTTCGGATAATCAGCGTGAGAATTCATTTGAATACGACTGTACATACTCCGAAATGATTCAGTTAATCCATCGTCTAAATCATTTCCAACGATAAGAGGGCGCTTTCTTTCCTCTACCTGTGAAATTTGAGGTATACCACCGATTAAATCTTTACCTATGAAAACATCAACATCCCAGGGAGATTTGACTCTATTATCAATAAACTCAAGAAGGATTGGAATTGCTATAAATACAGCAAAGAAAATGATAATACCATTTTTTCTAATCTTTATTTTATCTGGTGTATATGGATAAGTTGCCAAGCTTGCAAAGTTCTCACGATGAAGAGGATCATCTTGTTCTGAAGGTAAGGATTGCTCAATTTTAACATCATTTAATCTTTTATGAATTTGCTGAGTACTAGCCCTGACAATCGTAAGCTCTCTTTTGTAATCCTCTAACTTATCTTCGATATCACTAAGATCGGCTGATTGTACCTGCATGACTTGCATTGCTTTGGTAAATTCATTTTCTTGATGTTGAAGTTCAACTAATTTATCTCTAAAATCATCAATTGCTGACTGTACTTCTTTAGCGAGTGCTTTTTTCACATCTTTAACTTGTCGAGCATTGGCAAGCATTTTAGGGTGACGCTCTAAATAGCCAGGATCAATTTCTTGGTAGTCCCTTCTCTTTTTTTCTAAATCGTAAAGACTCTTTCGGAGGGAAGGAACATTTCCATAAGATTCAATCGCATCAATTTCAAAAAATTCTTTAATAATGGCTATTTCAGATTCAATATCTTGGGATTTCAGTGAGTCATTTTGTACACCAATATTTACACGAATGTTGAGAATCTGTTTAAGCAATGTTGTTATTTTAATTTGGTCTAGTTGAGCTTTGGTTATCTCACCTTGGTACTGACTTTTACGACCGAAAATACTTTGCTTGGCATCTTCTAAGTAAGGAATGTTGTTATTTTTTTTAAAAGTGGATATGGATTGTGCGATTCGCTTTTCTTCGCCTTGCCTGTTTTCAAGCAAGAGTTCGAGTAAATTACGAGCTGATTCGACTTTTTGACTTTTTCGACTTTTATGCAGCCTTTCATATTCATTTTGGACAGTATCTGCAATGATTTGAGCACCTCTTCCACTTCTAGAATTTGCAATGATTGTAATCCTAGGATTTCCCGCACTAGGTGGTGAGATATTTACAGAATAATTTATTAAGCTAGCTACTCCGATGGGGATACCATCCTGGAGAAATGGAGCCAACAAAATTGATTTATACTCCGGATTTTCGGATATCTTTTGGGTAACATTAACTCTTAATTCCTGACTATTTAAGCCATCAAGGTGGCGCGTTATAAGAGTTTGTACTTGATTGTCTCTTTCAACTTTCTGCAAATTTAATAAGGAAGGAGGCGGAATTAGCCGAAAAGTTGCACTAGAATTAAAATACTCAGGAACTTGAAGTTCCTTGTACACATAACCAAGAGCAATGGGTAAAGCTAAAGTAATTGCGAGTAGCCACCGATCCCTAATGATAAGTATAAAGTCAGCCAGACCTCGGATTTTAGCTTTTGGCTTTACACTATTTTCATAGTTATTTCCTTCAAAATTGTCGTCCATTATATAAGTCGCTCAGGCACTTGAATTCTGTCTCCTGGATATATCCAAAATCTTTTTTTGGTACCAAACTTCACTAGGCCTTTGCTCAAAGCTTCAACATCAACTGTGTAAGTTTCTGTTTTTTGGGCATTACCACTCGAGTCATAAATAGTTCGAGTCACATATACCTTGTTTTTTCTAGCAATATCTGAAAAGCCACCGGCTCTCGAAATCACCTCCACAATATTCATTGCTTCAACCTCTGGTGGAAAAGTATAAGGACCTTGCCTTCTTACTGAACCATTCAAAAAAACTACCCTTTCGGAATATTTTGTGATAAAAACATTAACCCTTGGGTTTCGAAAAATAAGTTCATTCTGGTACTTACGAATAATCAATGATTCCACCGACTTAATATTTAGCCCACTGACTTTAAGCTCACCTACATAAGTAAGTCTAATCATCCCTTGGTTGTTTACCTGAACTTCTGCAGAACATTCTGGTTCACCTTGAACAGTAATTCGTATTATGTCACTAGGTCGTATTTTATACCCTGTTGGATCTCGTAAAACAGAAGGATCATTGCTGTAGGAATTTTGCCCTCTTAAAAATTGTGCAATGAAGGTTGTAAATACTAAAAATATAAGTGGGAAAATTCTAAGAAACATTTTAGAATCTACCTGTAATAAGAGCCTGAATGATATGTCTACCGTAGGAATCAGAATTTCTGTCAATGATGCTGTAGTCGTAACTTCCGCTAGCACTAAAGAATTTATTAATATTTTTGGAGATTGAAAATCCCAACCCGTATGTATTCATTGAGCTTGATTCTACATTAACAACTTGTGGAATACTTGCAGGGTAAAAGTAATCGACTGTGCTTGCACTTAAATAAGCAGTTCCAGAAACACTCTCAACAAACCGATGGGTTAAACCCGCACGGGCTGAAGTAGTGAATGAAGAAAATCCCTGTGCAGATGGAGAAAAGCTGCGGTTAAGCGAAAGGTTGGATGATGTTTTGGAGTTATATTTGTATGACAAACCAAGACCAATAGTGAGGTTATCATTATCTGGGTTTCCGTTTTGATCATAAGTAACTAGAGAATAACCAATGCTTGCATCTCCTGAAAGCTTAGTCGAATATTCACCATTTGCACCAAACGAAATAGAGTGAGATTTACTGTCAATTAAGTTTGGCTGGTCTCCTTTACTTTTCGACCTTGAAAAGGTGTAGTTGGTGTAAATATCAAGTTTTTCTGAATAAATATAAAAGGCACGGAAACTAAGAGGCAAAGTTGAAAAGTCTTGGTATGGACGAGGCCCTGTTGAACCACTTTGATACTGCTGAATACTGTAATTCGTTCCACCACCGACACCAAATTTAGGGCTATGATTATAACGAACATTCATTCCAGCAGTGAAATAGGTATAGGAAGTAAGGTCTTGCTCAAGAACGCTTGCGGAGACTTTTTGACCCAAATCAAAAACTGCTTCAAAACGAATTTTAGCATTATTGGAAATTCGCTTGTTTTTCGAAAGGGTCTCATCAAAATCTATACTAAATGTCGTAACTGGCACGACATAGCTTTTATCATCATTTTTTATGTATTGAGCAATCTCCACACCTGCTGAACCAGAAAATTTAAGGAGGCTCACTTTTTTAGCTAAATGAACAGCGGGAGAAAACTTCAAGATGAAATCGTCTTCGCTTTTCAGCTCATTGACAGGAACCCCAGCATTATTACTAGAAGGGTCCGTTAGTAGTTGATTATAATAAGTGCTAGGTATACCAAACACTCTCGAATCATAAGTTGCAGTAGCTGTAGCTGAAGTCCTTATTTGTCCGAGCAAGGGACTATCCCACTCTCCCATTAGCTTGAATGGATTCAAACAAAAATAAAAAAACAGAAAGGATGCAGAGGTAATAGTCTTCACTTTAGGAATTGATTGAATTTAACGAATTAATACTTGTCAATAACATCGTTTGCATGCTTTGGATTGATTGTTGAATTTTCCTCAAAAATTACTTCTTTTGCTGTCCCTATCAATTGTTTGGTTTAGGGCGGGTCTTGGCCTTCAATCCGTGCAGGTAACTTGGCTTGCAGGTCTAACAGTTTTATGTATCTGCTATGTCATTTCGAAGCTGAAAGAACAAAAGGCAAAAGAATCTTCCTATGCCATTTTCATAATAGGAATTTTGTTGGCTATTTTTTTTATATCTTCACGAAACACAATATTTAATGAAATAAATCTTCAGACATTAAAGACAGCTGGGGTAGACAAATACTTTGCAAGTGAAAATGACCTTACAAAATCAATCATGTTCTCAAAGGAAATTAAAAAAATACTTCCATTTATCGTTGATGCTCCTAACCGAGCCATAACAATTTTTTTAGATTTTAAAAATCGCTACACTGACAATTTTGGATCTACGGACCCTAGAGTTGAAATTCTTAAAAAAATAATCGACAATATAGATCGTAAACCATCTCCATATCTACCTACAAGTCCATTGGTAAATTATGGGATTTGGATTAATTTCTTCTTTTTTATATCTCAGCTAGCTACAGGCTTTCTAGCTTACCACTTTATTAAAAAAAAGTGCCTTATAAGAAAATTTGTGATTTATATAGCGGCTTCTGCGGTTGTTCTTGCACTGGTTGGCATAGTGCAGAAACTCAATTATGAACCAGCTGATAATTTAAAGGAGATTTTCGGCATATGGGACACACCTGAACCAAGGTATTTTTACGCAAGTTTTACTTACAAAAACCACTGGAGTGCCTATGCAATCCTCATGTTATCTTGCCTAATCGCTTTATGTGTAAGGAAAATTTCAAAATACCATTTTGTGAGGCATATCAATATTTCAACTTTTATATACCTTTTAAGTATAGTGGCCTTAATTATATCTATACCCCATTCCGGATCAAGATCCGGCGTAGTGGTATTAGTGAGTTTGTTCATAATACTAGTATTAATTATCTCCAGAAAAAAGATTTTGAATTTCAAAGCAAGAAATATTGCATTCGCTTTACTATTCTTTTCCATTTCTAGCTTTGGAGGGTTCCTCCTAAACAAGGATACGACTAATGAAATGCTTTCCAATAGCATTTCTCAAATCCAAAACGAAAAAACTCCACTCAGGATTCTTCTCTGGAAGGATCTAATTCACCAAATTTCCGATAAAACATTTTGGGGTTACGGCTACGATTCTTATGGAACAATTAATCCGCTCTTTCAGTCGAAGGTTGTGAGAGATGAAAGAGCAATCGGATTAGCCAATGCTCACACCCCCTATATCCCTCTACTTGGGTATGGACATAGTGACATCCTAGAATGGATTACCGAATTTGGTTGGGTGGGGATATTTTTGTTAGTGTTACCTGCAATTTTACTCATTTGCAGGAATCTGTTTTTTTCAAAGTCAATTTTTGCTCAGATTATTTCAATCGGGGGATTATGTTTTCTTTTGTATTGCTTTTTTGATTTCCCGACTAGATCCCCTGCTTGCTTGATTTCATTTTCTTTACTACTCGGCTTATCGACTCGGTACACTAATTTAAGTTTAAATAAAAATTTTCATTAAAATTCTATTGCCATAATCTAACTGTTACATTCACTTTATGGTTGTGCCCTATTTTGTATTTGTTTCAGTAATTTTTACAGCTGTCATATTTTGCAGTTCTCTTTCTTTGCTTGGAAAATCACTTAATTCCTCGTTAGTTGAAAGTTCTATTCTTGTTAACATTAATTCACTGAAAACTAGCAAGGATTTCCCCTCCCAAAGAAGATTATCTGAAGCTGATACTTCAGTAATTGAAAATTCGATCTATGAGGAACTGATTGACATTCCTCAAGAAAGCCAAGCTTTAAAACTGAGTATGGTTGAAACTTTTGGCAATATCCCTGCCAATCAATCAATTGAAGCATTTACTCATGCAGTGGATTATCTATCCGACAAAAAACTTGATTTCTCACTTTCTAACGAAGAATTTCTTTCTGGATTAACTTCAATCATCAGTGCTTTTGCTGAAACATCTGCCGAAGAAGATGTAATCAAAGAAATTCCGCAAATCATTTTTAATCAAATAATACCCGATAAGATTATTAATTGGGGAGGCGGCGGTCAGTCTTGGGGGGCGATGTTATCACAAGCAATAATTTCAACCATTCCATATACTGATGATATTCCCTCAACAACGCAGGTGGAAATCCTTTCTAGGGCTATCTTAGAATCTACCATGGCTTTTTACGAATCGACTAATCCGAATATGCCCAATGTTGGTATTTACCCTGGGATTAATCCTATTGTTAGTTACGATGAGCCCAATGATGTCATGAAATTTGATGGTGAAGAGCAGTTTATGAAGTTTGATCCAAGTAAAACTGAAATTATCAACTCTGTTTCATTCGGAATTTCATCAGCTCTTTTTTCTTCATCATTAATCAGCGAGGATACTCTTGGTGACTTTTCTTCATCAATAGCAAAATCCACCATCGATGGGGCTTTATCTTTTGTTGATCAAGTTGAAAACAAAAATCCCGATCAAAGTCATAGCTTTTTTGTTAATGAAATCACTAAAGTCATTTCCCATGGCATACTCCTAGGTGCTGTATCAACCCTAGCTCGGGATGAAGAAAGTAATGTCCTTGAATTACCTGGCAATGCAGCCAAACTTCTGTCGGAAAATTTGGCTTATTCAGCAATTAACAAAACCTTAGAATTAGATAAGACCAATTGGGAATTGGAAAGAATTGCAGAATCTTCTGCTTTTGGTGCAGCAACTGGCTCACAACTGGCAGCTGTTTTCGACAAATCTTTAGATTATACAGAAAGTTGGGAAAGTTATGAAAGAAAACAATTAGCAAAATCTACATCAGAAGGCAGTGCACTGGGCTCCACTACTGCTCGTATCGAAAAGGTAGTAAAAGACTTTTCTGAAGCGACTAATGAAGACGACAGTTTGAATATTGCAGATACAGCTAGAAACGACCTACTTGCAATTTCTCAGCATAGTGCAATGGGATCCTTAATCGGCAATGTTGGAATGTCGCTCTATTACCCGAACCCCATGGATAAATTAGCTTTAATTAACTTTGCTGCACAAGGTGCTACTACAGGAAGCATTTCTGGCACTAGTGAAGTAGACTTAAAACGACAAGACTCAACTGAGACTTTTGATGTTGAAATTGCAAGATCTAGCTCGGTAGGAGCATCTTTTGGTGCAGTTTTCGAAACGGTTGCCCTAACTAACGCAAATCCCAAAGACTTTTCAAATGATATTTCCGTAACTTCTGTCGTACAAGCTGTTACCTATGGCACAACATATGGGGCTATTACTGCAGGTGACAAAAACGATGCACCTGATGCAGATGCTCTCGTTTTTAAACAAGCCACTAAGCAAGGAGCTATCGAAGGTTCTCTCAGTGGTGCCAGCCTTGGAAGTGGAATATCGGCAGAAAATGCAGATGACACAGACCTTCGTGCGAAGTCATCTATTATTAAAGCGGCTTCGGAGACTAATGCACAAGCAGCTGCAAATGCAAGTAGTACTATGGCAACGAAAGTGATTCGAACAAGTACATCTGATATGCTAATGCTTATGAAAAAATTTGGCATTAACCCTCGCCTCACAAACCCTACGAAAATTTTCAAAAAGAAGACGACGAGGAATGAAGAAGATGACTTTCTTTTTAAAGAAGAACTTAAAGTAGCCACACCTATCTAATTCTAATTGGACAATTGATTGTAAAACATTTACTAAGTTTATCGCTTTAGTAATTTTTACTTTAAAATATAATGAACACTTCTGATATTGGATTAATTGGACTTGCGGTAATGGGTCAAAATTTAGCGCTTAATATTGCAGATCATGGCTTTCGTATTTCTGTATTTAACCGCACCTTCGGTAAGACCGAACAATTCATGCACAAAAATGAGCATGA
>ERZ807291.6071-NODE-6071-length-14776-cov-8.409483_pt1 | contig 14776 bp, 14 predicted proteins | sample MGYA00521257_ERZ807291 | MGnify/ENA primary metagenome ERZ807291 (study PRJEB31413, sample SAMN03169783) | marine metagenome | biome: Marine; feature: Water; material: Subsurface seawater | place: North Sea | collected 2011-04-28 | depth 1 m m ...
TTTCTAATCATTCTTCTATATATTTTCCAGTTAATGCTTTATATAATATTTCTAATTCTTCTTCAGTTGCACAAAATCCCAATCCATTGGTATCCAACATTTCAATAAAGAACTCACCCTCATTTAAACCCAACGCTTTTAGTTCATGTACTTCATCGGTTGCATTTGAAACCAACATTGGTGTGTATTTATCGATATTAGTTTTTGGTAATGGTAGTGTGTAAAAGAAAGGTCCATCTTCATTATCATCAGCTTCATCATCACTATTCTCATACACATCTTCTATTGAAGAGAACTCATCAGCGGAATACTTCTTCCAACCCTGTCTGATAAACGTTTCTTCAGTTATTGGTGTTGCTCTTAATTTAGCAGTTCTTATCATTCTAATATAACTTTAAGTGTATCGTAATATGTTTCGTACTCTGTCCACATTCGTGCGGTAACTACCATAGTATCCCCCTTCATTTCATAGATAGGTGCAATCATTGTATTTATCTCACCACCAGTTCCACTATACGAAGATGAGTTAACAGTTGGTACAATAAGACCAGCTGGAATGTTTAGTTGTATTGTATCAATCACAACCCATTGTCCCAATACATTTATAGTACTTCTAACAATGTATGCTTCTTCGTTATCACCAGTAACCCAATTGTGAGATGATTCCCATTCTACAAACTCAGGTGGAGTTGGTTCCATTTCATCTTTTGAAACGATACCAATAATCCTACGAACTGTTTGTTTGTTAGCTGATGTACTATCTAATGTTAATCGATAATAACCATTTGAATCTATTGGTAATGATTGGTTACCATTTTCAGTCAATAAAGAATCTATTGATAGTTCGTAGGTGTGTATTGGCTCTATCATATTATCTTCACAACTTACCAAAGATAATAAAATCAAACCACCCATTATTGATAACACATATTTTAAAATAGATGTTGCAAACTTTTCGGTTTGTTTGATATGATTCATTATAATAATTTGTTTAAGATTGATTCCCAAGTTGGATATTCATTTGGAGAATTATCAGTTTCCCAATCCAATCCATATTGAAGTAGTTCACCTTTGAACTCACCAGCACCATTCTTTTTTCTATCATCGATAAGATAATCACCCATCAACATATTTTTCTGATGTGTTGTAACGATTCTTTTATGGAATAGGTTTCCGAAGTGTTCTTCAATCCAATATCTCTTATCGGTTAAAGATTCAGGATTTCCCCAAGGAGCCGAAGTAGCTATATACATTTCATACTTACCACTTTCAGCAATTTTCTTTACGGCTTCAATAGCACCTTCGATTGGTGGTGGGTTTCTGAATATACCGTGAATGTGGTCGGGATTATCTTTGTATCGTTCGTATAGATGGGGATGTTCTTTGAACCAATTGTTGATGTTAGTAGTTAAATCAACTAACACGCCATCCATATCTATGTAAAGTATTTTTTTCATTCTTTAGTTTATAGGGTTTAACTCTCACTCATTAACAGGTCTAATATACGAAATATATTTGAGTCTACCAAATTTATTTTGAATTATTTAACCATAAATTGTAAACATATTCGTATGGCTTTTCTAATGATTTGGATAATTGTTCGAATAATCGTTCTCTGATAATACTATCTACAACTTCAATATATTTGTAGATATCACCACCAATGAATAGTTGGTTTAACAAACCTTCGAAGTTTGCTTTATCATTAATTTCAATTCCCAATTCATCAGTTGGGTAATTCTCTAAATAAAATTGTTTGATATTCATATCGTTTATTTTAAGGGTTTAAATTATTTTAAGTAAACAGGTCCGAAGTAACTCCAACTATCAGTACCATCAAAGATGTTACCCCTACTATGGGCGGCTGGTTGTTTGTACCCAGCTGGCTTTAACAAATCGCCTTTCTTAACTGGAGTTCCTTTGTTTACACCATCCACCATAGAGATGAATCCCCATACTGAACCATCATTTATTAGTTTGATGTACTTTCTTCCTTTTTGTACTTCTAAGGGTTCATACTCTTTATAAGAATAGTTATTTTCCCAATAATCTTTACGGGTTTCATTAACTTTCTCTAGCCACAAATCGAATTTACTTTTCATACTTTATTGTTTTAGGGTTTAACTCTCTCACTCAATTACACTACTAACATACGAAAAAGATTTGACATATACAAGTCTTTTTTCAATTATTTATAGATTTTCTAATACAGATTGAACGATTGTTTTATACTGATGAAGTTGTTCTGAAATAGAACCACTTAGGTTGAATGTTATGATATCATCATAATCACCATCTTCATAGGTTATAGCGATTGGTGTAACACCATCAGTTTCCCAATTTGGAGTAGCATATACAACACTACTATATTTAGGGTTAGACCATTCGATTGTTCCACTCATAGATTCCTCAGATACACTCCAATCACCTATTGATAAAATTGAAAGAACACTTTCATTGCTTATATAATTCATAATTTAATTGTTTTAGGGTTTAACTCTCTCACTCAATTACAGTACTAACATACGAAATCTTTTTGACATATCCAAATATATGAAGAACTTTTTTAAAATAAAAATCCCCACTAAAGAAATTAATCAATAGTGGGGAAATACACCTCTAAGGTAGCTGCCGTCAAGGATGAGTTTAACTATATTCGTATAGTAATTTCAATACTTCGTTTAAAGCTTCGTGTCTATGATTATCCTTCAGTGCAATTGAGTGTACATGATTTGAATCTTTTATCTTAGGTACATCGTGTATCGCTGAATCATTAGTGAACTTTAAATCGATTTGTTGTGGGTCTCCAGTTAGTATCATTGTAGAACCCTTTCCCAATCTACCCAACACCATACCCAATTGAGGTTTGGTTAAGTTTTGGAATTCATCTACAATTACTATTGAGTTCTCAAATGTTCTTCCTCTAAAGTGAGCAAGGGATACCAATTCAATGTTATCATCCTTTTCCATCTTTTCCAAAATAGCTGGTTTGTTATAAACCTTTCTCATATTAGAACGGATTGGTACTAACCAAGGTTCCATCTTTTCTTCCAATGAACCTGGTAGAAATCCGTTATCTTCATTTGATACCGTTGGTCTTGTTATAACTATTTTGTTTACCTTTCTGGTAAAGTACATATCTAATGCAACTTGAACTGCTAAAAGTGTTTTACCACTACCAGCTTTTCCTAATACAAAATTATATGGGTGTATTAGTATGTTTGATTTAGCTTCCTTTTGTTCATCAGATAAAGTGATATTAAATTTAATCTTTCCCTTTGGAGGGGCCTTTTCAATGTTATCAGCCATTTATTTTAAATTAAAGTTGTTTGTGTAGTTTGTGTGGTATTAATTCTTAATAACGATTTATCATGCTTAACTATTTTAGCACACATTTCATATTGTTCCAATACCTCACATAAATTTAATAGTTTCTTTAAAGCTATTTTATAATCTTTCTTTTCCAATACCGATACAGCATCAACGTTCGTAAATTCTATTAATATTACTGATTGGAGTTTCATCTTTTGAGCGGATTGGATTGTTTCCAACAATACACTAAGATACTCATCACCACCATTTTCTACGAAATTCCTAATGGATTCGTTGATGGGAGATATATACTTTCTCCAATTAACATTTGATAATGGTTTCTTTTTCAAATTACAAAATGCTTTAGTTGTTACTAAGTATAAATAGTATGGTGGTGTATTAATTATTTACTAAGATGGTGTACCACCTCCACCACTATAACCACTATCGTTAATAATAGCACTTGTTCCAGTATTGTCTGGAACGTTTGTAGTATCATTAGATGGTTCACTAACGGTGCCAGATGTAAATGTAGTACCTAATCCGTCGATAAGAATACCATTCACTCGTTCCCATTTTTGTAATTCCTCATTCCAACTATAATATTTTCCATTATATAGAGCTTCCTCTTCATCAACAGAACCTTTTCTACCAATTGGTGCATAATCATCAAAATTAAGCCCAGTATCAGTCCAATTGGATGGTTCGTTATAGGCAGGGGTTAGTATTCCTCTGAAATCACCTATATAATCAGCAGGAAGTAATCGGTTTTTATAATCACCAGAAGGTTTAGATGTTACCCAAGCTACATATTCGATTAATGGTTTTATAAATTCTTTTGGGTTAGCTTTAAGTCCAGAAACAGGGTCTACTTTAAAATTTGAAATCATAAATAAATGTCTTAATACTTTAACATATGTACGTTCATTACTGTTTGTTATATCAATATCTAATCCCAATTCCGCTAATCTTAAATCATCAATAAGTGCTTTTATTGGTGCTAGATTAATCAAAACAACACTACGTTGATGTAATAATTCATTTACACCATAAGGCCTTCTTAGATTAAGTTGAGAATTTAACTTATCAATAAAAGCAGGAGTACAATAACTATATGGTATTGCACCATTATTATCTACAATAGATAAAATATAGTTAAATTGTATTTCATCATCATTTACAACGCTTAATTCTGATAAATCATATTGTGGTACATCTAAAAAGTTTTCACTATATTTACCAAAGACACGTACAGTATTTAATTGGTTAAATTGTGTTACTTGATATGGGTCAACACCATCCATATCAATACCTCTAAATTGAAATTGATTTACCGAAACAAACCCTTGCATAGAGGGTGAGTTGATTGGTTCACTATCAATTGTTATTTGATAATCTCCCCTCAATATTCTATTATAAGTACTTGAATCTAAATTTGCCATTATGTTACCCTTTGGTATAAATATTCCTAATCGTAATATTCTACGATAACACCAGCTTCTTTAAACATTTGAATTGAACGAATAGATGATTCATTCCACTTATCACCTTTAGCACCCTTACCTTTTCGTAATACTATTTTAGATACACCACTATTAATAATTGCTCTTGCACAATCTGAACAACTCATTCCACAAGTCATATACATTGTAGTTCCTAATGTAGATACTCCGATTCTTGCGGCATTGTAGATAGCGTTTCTTTCCGCATGTTCAAACCAAAAGTATTTCTCAGGTCTTTCTTGTCTTTCGTTGAGGTTATCGTTGATACCTCTTGGAAATGAATTGTAGCCGGTAGAAACAATCTCATTATCTTTACCAACTACAACCACCCCTATCTGAGTTTTCCTATCTTTAGATTTGAGTTTAACTTGTTCAGCTATATTAATGAAGTATTCATCCCATTTCATATTTCTAAAATGTTTCCGTTTGAAGTCAATTTTCCAAATCTACCATCTTTCACCACCGAACCATTTGAGAAGATTGTATCTAAATTAACCAACTTCATAGTTCCCTGATTGATAATATCTTCGTGATTATGTATGTGTCCGAATAAACACAACTTTGGATTTACTTCCATTACTCTATTAAGAAGAGATTTATCACCACATCTTTCTATGTTACCATTTCTATCAGTAGATAAATCCAATATACCTTTTGGTGGTCCGTGAGTGATAACAATATCCACATCCTCATCAATGATGTTTCTCCAAATTCTATCTAACTTATTTCTAGCTTTAGTGAATACCCAACCATATCCAAATGCTGGAGTGAAAGGTGAGCCAAAGATTTTAATACCATCGATAATAATATCTTCGTTTTCTAAATAGAAGATATTGTGTCTTGCGAAATCTTCTTTGGTTACGAATTTGTTTTCAATAGAAGTATCGTGATTTCCAGCAACAAATATCTTTACAGGTATTTTTAATGTACGATACCAATCAATAAAACCTCTTACCTCAACTTCATTTGGGTAAGGGTCTATTGGATTAGAACAATCCCCACTAAAAATCACCATATCAATATCAGTTGGAACTTCCAACAATCTATGATAAGTGTGTGTATCTGATATGTGCCAAATTCTCATAACTAAATTCCTATTACTAATTCTTTATTTAACCAACCAATGATGAGTTCTAAATCACCATTAAGTGTTCTATCATATGTTATCTTAATATAGGGTAAGATGTAAATCTGACCCCATACTGAGTAGATATTAAATTTTACTTTGCCCATTTTCCTCTTTGTACTAATTGTGAAATGATTCCGTAGATTGATAAATCTTCATAAGTGTCTTGGATGTTTTCACCTACTTCATCAGGTTGACCCAATACCACTAATTGCTTCAATCGATTTATCTTATCATTCTTTCTGAACCATAATCCAGTTAGTGAAAGTTTTACATCATCATCAGTTTGAAGTGGAGTACCTACTGAGATATTACCAGGTCCATAATTCCTTTGCTTTTTACAAAAGGTTTCATACATCTCCTCTTGAATCTTTTTAAACTCATCAGTTGTTTCAGGGTACATTCTCTCACAATATTCAATTGCAGATTCTCCATAATTTGGTGCTTCTTCGCTCATAACTCTATTATTTGATTTAATGTTTATCTACAAATATAAGAAAAATATTTTACATAAACAAGCTAAACAAACTATATTTTCAAAAAGTGAAAAAATTCTAAATTTTCTTTACGTTTGGGGAAAGTGGTGTATATCTATATATACTCACATAAGATACTCTAAGGTGATGCTATGAGTTTAAACGCATCCAAACTTCAATCATAAGCGTTAGATTGTTGGACCAGATAAATTCTTCTTTTAGTTTTTTTTCAGACACAGTGACACGGTGCAAGACAAGACAGCAGTAAAATAATTAAAAAATAAAAAGTATAAATAAAAATTAGACAATAGCAACTATACTACTTCATAGTTAAATTTATCTAATCTTCTAACAATTCTATAAACTCTTAAAGATGGGTCGTTGTTATCTAATTGATTTCTTTTAGTTTGGGCTTCTCCGATTGTATCATATTCATCAAAGGTATCTTCGCTATTAAGTTTATAAACCCATATTTGTCTTTTTGCCCAATTCGGGTCCCCAGCATTAGTATCAGCTGGTATTAATTGTTTTTGTATAGCGTATTCTTTCATAATAAATTATTTTCTTTTAAATGTTGGAACATATCATTTCCTAATCTCTCACCAACTACAATATCAGATGGGTAATGTACTTTAGCGTTAACTCTACTCTTACCTATATCTCTTCCCAACTTCTTAAAACGTATAGCATGTTTGGGATATTTATTTGTGAAATAATTTGCGATTAAAGTTCCTTGAGTAGCGTGACCAGATGGAAACGAAGGTGAATCGGATGTATCTAAATGTAATTTATTTTTATCTAACTTCAGTCCATATAATTCAGCAACTAAATTTGGTCTTGGTCTGTTGTGGTGATATTTTAAATCTAATATGATACCACTAGCATCTTCTATCAAACCCTCAATCTTTTCTTCTTCTAAATCAACATTCAGTTCAGAACACAATTCCCTAAACATATCAGTTATCTTATCCATGGATAAGATAACTGATATGTTTAGGGAATTGTGTTCTGAACTGAATGTTGATTTAGAAGAAGAAAAGATTGAGGGTTTGATAGAAGATGCTAGTGGTATCATATTAGATTTAAAATATCACCACAACAGACCAAGACCAAATTTAGTTGCTGAATTATATGGACTGAAGTTAGATAAAAATAAATTACATTTAGATACATCCGATTCACCTTCGTTTCCATCTGGTCACGCTACTCAAGGAACTTTAATCGCAAATTATTTCACAAATAAATATCCCAAACATGCTATACGTTTTAAGAAGTTGGGAAGAGATATAGGTAAGAGTAGAGTTAACGCTAAAGTACATTACCCATCTGATATTGTAGTTGGTGAGAGATTAGGAAATGATATGTTCCAACATTTAAAAGAAAATAATTTATTATGAAAGAATACGCTATACAAAAACAATTAATACCAGCTGATACTAATGCTGGGGACCCGAATTGGGCAAAAAGACAAATATGGGTTTATAAACTTAATAGCGAAGATACCTTTGATGAATATGATACAATCGGAGAAGCCCAAACTAAAAGAAATCAATTAGATAACAACGACCCATCTTTAAGAGTTTATAGAATTGTTAGAAGATTAGATAAATTTAACTATGAAGTAGTATAGTTGCTATTGTCTAATTTTTATTTATACTTTTTATTTTTTAATTATTTTACTGCTGTCTTGTCTTGCACCGTGTCACTGTGTCTGAAAAAAAACTAAAAGAAGAATTTATCTGGTCCAACAATCTAACGCTTATGATTGAAGTTTGGATGCGTTTAAACTCATAGCATCACCTTAGAGTATCTTATGTGAGTATATATAGATATACACCACTTTCCCCAAACGTAAAGAAAATTTAGAATTTTTTCACTTTTTGAAAATATAGTTTGTTTAGCTTGTTTATGTAAAATATTTTTCTTATATTTGTAGATAAACATTAAATCAAATAATAGAGTTATGAGCGAAGAAGCACCAAATTATGGAGAATCTGCAATTGAATATTGTGAGAGAATGTACCCTGAAACAACTGATGAGTTTAAAAAGATTCAAGAGGAGATGTATGAAACCTTTTGTAAAAAGCAAAGGAATTATGGACCTGGTAATATCTCAGTAGGTACTCCACTTCAAACTGATGATGATGTAAAACTTTCACTAACTGGATTATGGTTCAGAAAGAATGATAAGATAAATCGATTGAAGCAATTAGTGGTATTGGGTCAACCTGATGAAGTAGGTGAAAACATCCAAGACACTTATGAAGATTTATCAATCTACGGAATCATTTCACAATTAGTACAAAGAGGAAAATGGGCAAAGTAAAATTTAATATCTACTCAGTATGGGGTCAGATTTACATCTTACCCTATATTAAGATAACATATGATAGAACACTTAATGGTGATTTAGAACTCATCATTGGTTGGTTAAATAAAGAATTAGTAATAGGAATTTAGTTATGAGAATTTGGCACATATCAGATACACACACTTATCATAGATTGTTGGAAGTTCCAACTGATATTGATATGGTGATTTTTAGTGGGGATTGTTCTAATCCAATAGACCCTTACCCAAATGAAGTTGAGGTAAGAGGTTTTATTGATTGGTATCGTACATTAAAAATACCTGTAAAGATATTTGTTGCTGGAAATCACGATACTTCTATTGAAAACAAATTCGTAACCAAAGAAGATTTCGCAAGACACAATATCTTCTATTTAGAAAACGAAGATATTATTATCGATGGTATTAAAATCTTTGGCTCACCTTTCACTCCAGCATTTGGATATGGTTGGGTATTCACTAAAGCTAGAAATAAGTTAGATAGAATTTGGAGAAACATCATTGATGAGGATGTGGATATTGTTATCACTCACGGACCACCAAAAGGTATATTGGATTTATCTACTGATAGAAATGGTAACATAGAAAGATGTGGTGATAAATCTCTTCTTAATAGAGTAATGGAAGTAAATCCAAAGTTGTGTTTATTCGGACACATACATAATCACGAAGATATTATCAATCAGGGAACTATGAAGTTGGTTAATTTAGATACAATCTTCTCAAATGGTTCGGTGGTGAAAGATGGTAGATTTGGAAAATTGACTTCAAACGGAAACATTTTAGAAATATGAAATGGGATGAATACTTCATTAATATAGCTGAACAAGTTAAACTCAAATCTAAAGATAGGAAAACTCAGATAGGGGTGGTTGTAGTTGGTAAAGATAATGAGATTGTTTCTACCGGCTACAATTCATTTCCAAGAGGTATCAACGATAACCTCAACGAAAGACAAGAAAGACCTGAGAAATACTTTTGGTTTGAACATGCGGAAAGAAACGCTATCTACAATGCCGCAAGAATCGGAGTATCTACATTAGGAACTACAATGTATATGACTTGTGGAATGAGTTGTTCAGATTGTGCAAGAGCAATTATTAATAGTGGTGTATCTAAAATAGTATTACGAAAAGGTAAGGGTGCTAAAGGTGATAAGTGGAATGAATCATCTATTCGTTCAATTCAAATGTTTAAAGAAGCTGGTGTTATCGTAGAATATTACGATTAGGAATATTTATACCAAAGGGTAACATAATGGCAAATTTAGATTCAAGTACTTATAATAGAATATTGAGGGGAGATTATCAAATAACAATTGATAGTGAACCAATCAACTCACCCTCTATGCAAGGGTTTGTTTCGGTAAATCAATTTCAATTTAGAGGTATTGATATGGATGGTGTTGACCCATATCAAGTAACACAATTTAACCAATTAAATACTGTACGTGTCTTTGGTAAATATAGTGAAAACTTTTTAGATGTACCACAATATGATTTATCAGAATTAAGCGTTGTAAATGATGATGAAATACAATTTAACTATATTTTATCTATTGTAGATAATAATGGTGCAATACCATATAGTTATTGTACTCCTGCTTTTATTGATAAGTTAAATTCTCAACTTAATCTAAGAAGGCCTTATGGTGTAAATGAATTATTACATCAACGTAGTGTTGTTTTGATTAATCTAGCACCAATAAAAGCACTTATTGATGATTTAAGATTAGCGGAATTGGGATTAGATATTGATATAACAAACAGTAATGAACGTACATATGTTAAAGTATTAAGACATTTATTTATGATTTCAAATTTTAAAGTAGACCCTGTTTCTGGACTTAAAGCTAACCCAAAAGAATTTATAAAACCATTAATCGAATATGTAGCTTGGGTAACATCTAAACCTTCTGGTGATTATAAAAACCGATTACTTCCTGCTGATTATATAGGTGATTTCAGAGGAATACTAACCCCTGCCTATAACGAACCATCCAATTGGACTGATACTGGGCTTAATTTTGATGATTATGCACCAATTGGTAGAAAAGGTTCTGTTGATGAAGAGGAAGCTCTATATAATGGAAAATATTATAGTTGGAATGAGGAATTACAAAAATGGGAACGAGTGAATGGTATTCTTATCGACGGATTAGGTACTACATTTACATCTGGCACCGTTAGTGAACCATCTAATGATACTACAAACGTTCCAGACAATACTGGAACAAGTGCTATTATTAACGATAGTGGTTATAGTGGTGGAGGTGGTACACCATCTTAGTAAATAATTAATACACCACCATACTATTTATACTTAGTAACAACTAAAGCATTTTGTAATTTGAAAAAGAAACCATTATCAAATGTTAATTGGAGAAAGTATATATCTCCCATCAACGAATCCATTAGGAATTTCGTAGAAAATGGTGGTGATGAGTATCTTAGTGTATTGTTGGAAACAATCCAATCCGCTCAAAAGATGAAACTCCAATCAGTAATATTAATAGAATTTACGAACGTTGATGCTGTATCGGTATTGGAAAAGAAAGATTATAAAATAGCTTTAAAGAAACTATTAAATTTATGTGAGGTATTGGAACAATATGAAATGTGTGCTAAAATAGTTAAGCATGATAAATCGTTATTAAGAATTAATACCACACAAACTACACAAACAACTTTAATTTAAAATAAATGGCTGATAACATTGAAAAGGCCCCTCCAAAGGGAAAGATTAAATTTAATATCACTTTATCTGATGAACAAAAGGAAGCTAAATCAAACATACTAATACACCCATATAATTTTGTATTAGGAAAAGCTGGTAGTGGTAAAACACTTTTAGCAGTTCAAGTTGCATTAGATATGTACTTTACCAGAAAGGTAAACAAAATAGTTATAACAAGACCAACGGTATCAAATGAAGATAACGGATTTCTACCAGGTTCATTGGAAGAAAAGATGGAACCTTGGTTAGTACCAATCCGTTCTAATATGAGAAAGGTTTATAACAAACCAGCTATTTTGGAAAAGATGGAAAAGGATGATAACATTGAATTGGTATCCCTTGCTCACTTTAGAGGAAGAACATTTGAGAACTCAATAGTAATTGTAGATGAATTCCAAAACTTAACCAAACCTCAATTGGGTATGGTGTTGGGTAGATTGGGAAAGGGTTCTACAATGATACTAACTGGAGACCCACAACAAATCGATTTAAAGTTCACTAATGATTCAGCGATACACGATGTACCTAAGATAAAAGATTCAAATCATGTACACTCAATTGCACTGAAGGATAATCATAGACACGAAGCTTTAAACGAAGTATTGAAATTACTATACGAATATAGTTAAACTCATCCTTGACGGCAGCTACCTTAGAGGTGTATTTCCCCACTATTGATTAATTTCTTTAGTGGGGATTTTTATTTTAAAAAAGTTCTTCATATATTTGGATATGTCAAAAAGATTTCGTATGTTAGTACTGTAATTGAGTGAGAGAGTTAAACCCTAAAACAATTAAATTATGAATTATATAAGCAATGAAAGTGTTCTTTCAATTTTATCAATAGGTGATTGGAGTGTATCTGAGGAATCTATGAGTGGAACAATCGAATGGTCTAACCCTAAATATAGTAGTGTTGTATATGCTACTCCAAATTGGGAAACTGATGGTGTTACACCAATCGCTATAACCTATGAAGATGGTGATTATGATGATATCATAACATTCAACCTAAGTGGTTCTATTTCAGAACAACTTCATCAGTATAAAACAATCGTTCAATCTGTATTAGAAAATCTATAAATAATTGAAAAAAGACTTGTATATGTCAAATCTTTTTCGTATGTTAGTAGTGTAATTGAGTGAGAGAGTTAAACCCTAAAACAATAAAGTATGAAAAGTAAATTCGATTTGTGGCTAGAGAAAGTTAATGAAACCCGTAAAGATTATTGGGAAAATAACTATTCTTATAAAGAGTATGAACCCTTAGAAGTACAAAAAGGAAGAAAGTACATCAAACTAATAAATGATGGTTCAGTATGGGGATTCATCTCTATGGTGGATGGTGTAAACAAAGGAACTCCAGTTAAGAAAGGCGATTTGTTAAAGCCAGCTGGGTACAAACAACCAGCCGCCCATAGTAGGGGTAACATCTTTGATGGTACTGATAGTTGGAGTTACTTCGGACCTGTTTACTTAAAATAATTTAAACCCTTAAAATAAACGATATGAATATCAAACAATTTTATTTAGAGAATTACCCAACTGATGAATTGGGAATTGAAATTAATGATAAAGCAAACTTCGAAGGTTTGTTAAACCAACTATTCATTGGTGGTGATATCTACAAATATATTGAAGTTGTAGATAGTATTATCAGAGAACGATTATTCGAACAATTATCCAAATCATTAGAAAAGCCATACGAATATGTTTACAATTTATGGTTAAATAATTCAAAATAAATTTGGTAGACTCAAATATATTTCGTATATTAGACCTGTTAATGAGTGAGAGTTAAACCCTATAAACTAAAGAATGAAAAAAATACTTTACATAGATATGGATGGCGTGTTAGTTGATTTAACTACTAACATCAACAATTGGTTCAAAGAACATCCCCATCTATACGAACGATACAAAGATAATCCCGACCACATTCACGGTATATTCAGAAACCCACCACCAATCGAAGGTGCTATTGAAGCCGTAAAGAAAATTGCTGAAAGTGGTAAGTATGAAATGTATATAGCTACTTCGGCTCCTTGGGGAAATCCTGAATCTTTAACCGATAAGAGATATTGGATTGAAGAACACTTCGGAAACCTATTCCATAAAAGAATCGTTACAACACATCAGAAAAATATGTTGATGGGTGATTATCTTATCGATGATAGAAAAAAGAATGGTGCTGGTGAGTTCAAAGGTGAACTACTTCAATATGGATTGGATTGGGAAACTGATAATTCTCCAAATGAATATCCAACTTGGGAATCAATCTTAAACAAATTATTATAATGAATCATATCAAACAAACCGAAAAGTTTGCAACATCTATTTTAAAATATGTGTTATCAATAATGGGTGGTTTGATTTTATTATCTTTGGTAAGTTGTGAAGATAATATGATAGAGCCAATACACACCTACGAACTATCAATAGATTCTTTATTGACTGAAAATGGTAACCAATCATTACCAATAGATTCAAATGGTTATTATCGATTAACATTAGATAGTACATCAGCTAACAAACAAACAGTTCGTAGGATTATTGGTATCGTTTCAAAAGATGAAATGGAACCAACTCCACCTGAGTTTGTAGAATGGGAATCATCTCACAATTGGGTTACTGGTGATAACGAAGAAGCATACATTGTTAGAAGTACTATAAATGTATTGGGACAATGGGTTGTGATTGATACAATACAACTAAACATTCCAGCTGGTCTTATTGTACCAACTGTTAACTCATCTTCGTATAGTGGAACTGGTGGTGAGATAAATACAATGATTGCACCTATCTATGAAATGAAGGGGGATACTATGGTAGTTACCGCACGAATGTGGACAGAGTACGAAACATATTACGATACACTTAAAGTTATATTAGAATGATAAGAACTGCTAAATTAAGAGCAACACCAATAACTGAAGAAACGTTTATCAGACAGGGTTGGAAGAAGTATTCCGCTGATGAGTTCTCTTCAATAGAAGATGTGTATGAGAATAGTGATGATGAAGCTGATGATAATGAAGATGGACCTTTCTTTTACACACTACCATTACCAAAAACTAATATCGATAAATACACACCAATGTTGGTTTCAAATGCAACCGATGAAGTACATGAACTAAAAGCGTTGGGTTTAAATGAGGGTGAGTTCTTTATTGAAATGTTGGATACCAATGGATTGGGATTTTGTGCAACTGAAGAAGAATTAGAAATATTATATAAAGCATTAACTGGAAAATATATAGAAGAATGATTAGAAA
>ERZ807291.6077-NODE-6077-length-14767-cov-5.444535_pt1 | contig 14767 bp, 18 predicted proteins | sample MGYA00521257_ERZ807291 | MGnify/ENA primary metagenome ERZ807291 (study PRJEB31413, sample SAMN03169783) | marine metagenome | biome: Marine; feature: Water; material: Subsurface seawater | place: North Sea | collected 2011-04-28 | depth 1 m m ...
CTTTTGGCCTGCCATGAGCAAGCGAAGCGCGTCGAATGGCGGAGAAGGAGGGATTGGAGACGTTTTTGCTTTGTCCAACGTAAAGCATGTCATTGCGCATTAATAAGATATAAACCCAAGTAAGCCCTTCGACAGGCTCAGGACATTCGACGCGCTTTAAGTCTTTGGGAAATTCCATAGCTCGTCTTAATTTTCAACTCTTTTGGCCTGCCATGAGCAAGCGAAGCGCGTCGAATGGCGGAGAAGGAGGGATTCGAACCCCCGGTACCCTTTCGGGTACAACTGATTTCGAGTCAGTCACATTCGGCCACTCTGCCACTTCTCCTGAAAAGCTAGGGAAGAAAGTGAGGACTTTGAGCTTTGGCAAGCCTCGACTTTTATGGCCGGATGATACGGGTGTAATCAGATTTGTTGTCAGAAACAGAACACGGGGATATGTAGCGACGCGACGCTAGTCGTGTCGACGTAGGGACAGCCAAGGCACTGGCACATCGACCTCGCTGGCGCGAGTTCGCTACAAAAGGCGCAGTGACAACTTTTCCGATTACGCCCGGATGATACGATCACCGTTTCCGTTGCCGCCGCTGTGGCACCCGCGCCGGAAATCCCTTTGGGGCATTCGCCTGCGGCATTCGTTCTCTAGGCGCCGTCGCGCGGCCAAAGCCATTGAATTCGCTTCAAGCGGCGGCGGTCTGAATCAAATGTAGTTGTTGGTAGACGTCGTTGAGAATTTGTCCGGAGGCGGGGAGGTTGCCAATCAGGTTGCTGCGATGTTCGATCAACCAATCGGCCGATGGGTCCAGTCCGTGGATGCCCTGATCGATGTCTAGCAGGCCTCGCCATTCGTCCATACGATCGAGGTTGTAGGCGTCAAGACGGAATGCCCTTCCTGCGTCGCTCGTCTCAGAGCTGAGTTTTTCGGCTAAGTCCGCGGCTTCGAGCATGCCGACATTCATGCTCAGCATTCCAGCGGGGGGTGCCATGTGTGCGGCGTCGCCCGCCAGCCATATGCGCCCGTTGCCAAAGCTCTCGGCCAGTCGCGTTTCATAGTGTACCAGGACGCGCCATTTTACATCCTTGGAGGAGCCAATGAACCAGGGCGCGTGGAGGTGGAGCAGGTGGTCGAGATGAAGGTCACTTAGTTCCGATGATTGCTGCGCTTTGGGATCGACCCATTCATTGTCTTTGTTGAAAGAGCTTTTTTTCGCGAAGCCTTCCGGCATCTGGAAGCTAAAGCGACAGCGACCATTACCCAGCGGCCAGTAGATGTGGGTTTTATTACCGTCTATCATCATACGCATCTCCGTCAAAAGTTTGACGTTGGTTTGAATCTCGAAAACGGCATAATCCCGACTCGGTTCGGTTTCCGGGAAAGCAATACTGGCAGCTTGCCGCGCCATCGATTTGTGCCCGTCGGCCGCAATTAGGTAGTTGGCCTTGTATTCGAGGACCTTGTCGATCTCTTCTTCCATGTGGGCGACAGCGTAGCCCGTCATGCCTTCGGTCAGACGGTCGATAGTGAAGTGGACTGCATCCTCCCTGGACTCGATGCAACGGACTCGATTTTTCCACATCGGCAGATGCTTTTTCCAGGCAAGTGTTTTTACGAGTACGTCCTCGAGTTCATTTTGACCAATTATAGTCAAGTGAGGGTATTTGACTGGCAGACTGCTATAGTCGATCGCGGCCTCTTGGCGGTTCGTCTCAGAGTCGAAGATTGTGGTCCTTCGCAGGGGCATCGCGCGCTCGAGCACGGCTTCGGCAATCCCGAGTGTGTCGAGCAGTTCGAGTGTGTCGGGGTGTAGGCCTAGGGCGTAGCTGCGGGTATGGCAGCGGGGCGCACGTTCCAGGAGTACAAAGTCCATGCCGCGATCGGCTAAAACATGGGCAGCGGTGAGTCCGACGGGACCTGCTCCGAGGACTGCGATATCGACTGATTTTTTGTTAAACATAGCATCGATTGTTGAGTGAGCTAGGCGCTATAAATTACTCTAGCGCTTTCGCTTAAACTAGGTCTAACGACGCTTTAGGTCAATGATGAAAGTGCCCAAATCGCATAGGATTGTCAGCAAATCCGACGGATTCGAGTGTCGCTTACACGTCTCGCTTGCGAATGAGCACCTTGCCTTCGTAGATCCAGCGGGATGTTTGCTTTTTGCCGCGGGTGATCGACTTTAATTTGAACTCGATACTGCGCTGTTTACCTTCGACCTCTAGGGGGCATTCGAAGGTCGCCTCCGGCCAAATATCAGGGTCGGGGAGTTCGTTGGCGGCTTCGTTGATTTGTTTGAGGTTGGGGATGAACCTAGGTGCACTGCGGGGGCCGCTGCTGGAGGTTGTCCTCGAACCGGAGGAAGAAGAGCTGGATTTTTTCGGAGGCATGTTGGAGTAAAGGATGAGTCAGACAGATTCTCTTGCTCAGGACGAACTGAAATTATCACGAAAATTCACTTGATCTCTGGGACGTCCTGCATCTTATAACTAGTGATAGTTGAACGGCGCGGTCGCCAAGTGGTAAGGCCGAGGACTGCAAATCCTCTATCGTCGGTTCGATTCCGACCCGCGCCTCCACCTTTTTCCCGAAGCGTTGCTTCGGGAAGCAAAAGGGATTTTCGGCGCAGTTTGAAAGGGTCAAACGAGGGCGGGCGAGCCGCCTTCGGTCGAAATCGCAGGTAGCTCGTGGACACGCACTGCGTTCGTAGCCGACTCGTGGACCCGCCTCTCAATCAAAAAACACCTTTTGGTGGTATAAAATAGGTGAATTCAACTTATTATGTGTTTTTACTGCGGGTGCCATTTTTCTCGCTCTCTGGGCGCGAAAGCCTTGTAACTCGCTATTTTCCTACGTTACGACAGCTATAGTGTTTAGGGAAAGTTACATTTTGTGCGCCAAAGTGCCCTTTAGTAAAAAAAACGTAATTTTTCCTTCCCAATTGTATATAAATATATATAATTCTTTATCCAGTGATGCGTATCGATATGCAAACTGGATTATGGCAGAACAGGCTTGTTCTGGAGTCCATCAGCTTCACCACTTTAGGTTCCGCGTGGAGCCGCTTTGTTTTCCCGGCAGTGCCGCATTCCCATTCGGATCGTGGCTTGATGCTGCCGGTTAACCCCAACAAAGGAGAAAAATGGAAAAAATAACCTCACAGCTAACTGATGTGATTAAAGGCATATCCGAACTCGGAATTGGCCTGATTGCACTTGGAATCATTGCTGAAATTGTCTTCGGCCAAGGCGCTATTTTTGGTGCTAGCGTTGTCGGAAACTTATCTGCAATCGTGACCTCTATTGGAGGAGAGAACGGTTTCATTGGTTTAGTCGCCCTCATCCTAATTTTCGCTCTGTTGCGTAAGCGCGCATAGCGGGAAACATAACACAAAAAAACTAACCCCAAAAAACATACAAACTATGGAAAATGCTATTAACCAACTAAAATCTGCGATCGGAGGTATTTCTGCTCTTCTTGTTTCTGCAGTCGGCTTACTGGTCGTTGTTTCCGTTATCTTCGGTAACGCTGCTGGTATGAATGTTATCGCTAACCTTAAAGCCCTCGTAGATGGTTTTATCGGCAGCGGCGCGAGTCTAGCGAGCATCGTCACTCTTATCTTAGTGATGAGTGTGCTCTCCAGATAGTGATTAATTGAGTTCATTCAAAGGGGCCTCTTAGGGGGCTCCTTTTTTTTGGATCATAGTCGTTTTCTGGGTAAGGGGCGCTTAGTTAGGCGATGTGGCGGGCATGGCGCCTGCCATGCCGTGCTTGCGAGGTCACCTAGATGGTCCACAACATATCGAACCCACCTCGGCAGCGCGGGAGCACTGCCCACCATATTCTTGCGGATGCATTCACTTAGCTCAGAGTTTAAAAGAGCTATTGCCCCCATTCGACGAAGAATCTTTTTTTTGTCGTTACTTGCGGGGTTCTACTGATAGGAATTTGCTTTTTCGGTAATGCTAGGAAATTCTCGAACCAACATCCTTATCGACGACGCAGTAATGAAATACGAAGAAGTCCTAGCATTGATCGAAACTGAACGCCAGAAACCAAAGATTTAAAAGAGCTAACCAGTAGGAGCTGGACAACCCATTTAGCGCGCCTGATATTCGAGAACCCTCACTAATCCACAATCCACTGGCTGGGTGCCAGTCCTCACCGTTGGATCGCTGAAAAAATGAAACTAATCCTAACAGTTCTATCTTGGCTCTATCTAGTAATCGGGCTTCTGGCATTGAGCCTACCCATTGCCGTCATTTCATCAGCTTTTAGAGGGGAATGGAACTCGCTCTCTTTGTTTATGATGCTTCCTGCACTGTTTCTGGCGATTGGGTTTATTTGGATCAGCATCACCTTTCTAAGAGAAAAAAGTGAAAATATTGCTGAGAGTATGGCGACTCTTACAGGCATCTTGCTCTGGATCACCATAAACACGAAAGTAATAAACTACGTGGATCTGGTTGACGATAGGTTTGGCACATTGGCGGGTTTCGGTGTTATTCTAATTCCAATCATCATTGGTGTCGGTGCGACCAAATCGATGAAATATTTTATCCGTAGGGCTTACGAACAAAAGAGCGATCAAGGCGGAGTGATCAACTCCGAGTCGCTGCGCTCCTCTACGTGATCATCCTCGACGTATGAAAAAGGAAACAAGAAACTTTCAGGGATGCCAGCGCCTCAGCTTGTAACGAAGTTTTTACAAACTTCTTGACTTTTTGCTTGCCCCTCTCCCCCCCCCCCGGCGTAAGCGTTTTCTTAATGCGTTGATTGGCTACGCTTTTCCTCAACTCTCACTTTAACCAACAACAAGCCACCCACCGTGATAATGAAAACGATCCAACACACCCTCCTCGCGACTGGGCTGCTGGCCGCCTCCTCCGCATTCGCGGTCATCAACATCGACACCGTCCTAGTCGGCAATGCAAACAACGCCGCCGACAGCACCAGCTACGGCAGTGTCAGCTACGACTACCACATTGGCACCTACGAGGTGACGAACAGCCAATACACGGCCTTCCTGAACGCGACAGCGGCGACGGACACGCATTCGCTCTACAGCACCAGTATGAACTCCGACGCGACCCATGGCGGCATCACCCGTGCAGGCAGCAGCGGGAGCTACACCTACAGCGTGAAGAGCGGCTTCAGCGACAAGCCGGTGAACTTTGTGAGCTTCTGGGATGCGGCGCGCTTTAGCAACTGGTTGACCACTGGTGGCACAGAGACCGGTGTTTACAATCTGAACGGAACGACGGCTCCGATAAATAACACGATCACTCGCGACGCGACGGCTTGGGCGAACGGAGGTGTCGCGGTGGCCAGCGAGAACGAGTGGTATAAGGCTGCGTATTACCAACCGGTGGGTGCGGGTGGCGATACGGACAGTTATTGGCTGTATCCGACGGCGAGTAATACCGTGCCGACAGGTGCAGAGGCAAATTACAATGCCAATGATGGTAATGAGCCTGATGCGATTGCCGATGTCGGCTACTCAGACGCCAGCTACTACGGCACCTTTGACCAGGGCGGTAACGTCTGGGAGTTGAATGATGCTATTTTTGGCACTAGCGCCCGCGTGATGCGGGGCGGCTCGTTCCTCATCCACGACAGCCTCCTGCAGTCCTTGTACCGCACCAGCCTCGATCCGACCGCCCCGACCGCCGAGCACTTCAGCGCCGGATTCCGCGTCTCCAGCCTTGAGCCCATTCTTGCGCCCATTCCTGAACCGTCCGCTTACGCTGCGATCTTTGGCAGCCTAGCGCTGGCGATTGCAATCGTGCGCCGCAGAGGGCGCCGCACCCTTTAACCTTTTACTCTGTTACCCTTTTTACCCCGCGAAGCGGGGTCGAAATTTTTAAATCTCCGCCTTAGGCGGAGATTTTTTTAACCTACAATGCCTAAAAAACCTAATGCGCCTGTGTTGTTAGTCCGCTGGTATGACTATACCAAGTGGCTGTTGGAGCGGGTGGATAGCTTCCCGAAAAATCAGCGGTTTAGCTGATAGGAATGTGCTTTTTGGCGGCGCTAGCCGCCGGGGTGAGGGCTGAGTGGGGTTGTTAGTCGAGGCGAGCTACTCGCGCACGAAGCTGGATCTGCTGCGCCGTGCGAATGTAAAGATCGAGCAATTGCGCTGGCTGATCCGCCTCGCCAAAGACCGCGCCGTGCTGACACCCCGGCAGTATGAATACAGCGCGGAGCAACTGACTGAGTGTGGTCGCATGCTCGGTGGCTGGATGAAACAGCAAGGATGAATGCCGAAGCGTTATAAACATCTGTTCGAGCAAGTCGTCTCGCTCGAGAATCTGTTCGCTGCCGCGCACAAGGCCATGCGTGGCAAGCGTGGTAAGATCCCCGTGGCGCGCTGCTTCGGCGATTTAGAAAAAGCGGTGGTTGGTGTGCGTGCTGATCTCGTCGCGGGCACCTGGCAGCCGGGGGAGTATTTCTACTTCACCATCCACGAGCCCAAGGAGCGAGAGGTGGCCGCTGCGCCTTACTGATAGGAATTTGCTTTTGGGCGGCGCTATTTGCCGGGGTAAGGCCTCAATTGATCAGCTTTTGATTTGCTATCGCTCAGATACTTTGGTGCGAAGCACGTCTAGCTAGGAGGGCTGCTGAACGACTATTATCATGGTAGCCTACGAGAAAGTTGGTCGGCGACGCATTCCCGTTTTTTTTGTAAAGTTCGGCTTCCATTGCTACGGGTATTCGTGTCATAAGAAGTACTTCTTTTTCGCATCACATCTATAACACGACTGGATAACGCCCGCATATGATACGCACGCTAGGACGCTCGGCACTCTCTGTGGTTTTTGAGTTGGGGGAAATTTCTGTCTTTGGATTTGGGGCAGTGGCCGGTTTTTTCGTTCAACGCAACCGTATGGCCAAGCTGATCCAAGCTATCCATGAGATCGGGGTGCGTTGTTTCCCGATCATTGCGACGGTGGGTCTGTTTACCGGATTGGTCATGGGGCTGCAGCTCTACTACACATTGGTCAAATTTGGGGCGGAGTCCGCGTTAGGCACCGCCGTGGCGCTCTCGCTCATTCGTGAGCTGGGGCCGGTGCTGACTGCGCTGATGGTGGTCGGGCAGGCCGGCTCGGCTATGGCCTCGGAACTGGGCATTCAACGGAACGATGAGCAGATTGATGCCTTGCAGACGATGAGCATCGACCCGCTGGGGTTCCTGGTGGGGCCACGTCTGGTGGCGACTTTGATTTGCTTCCCAATTTTGACGGCGGTGTTCGACTTGATCGGCATTTTCGGTGGCTACTTGACTGGTTCCGTGTTGCTCAATGTGGATGCGGGCGTCTATTGGAACCGTGTCTATGAGAGTGTGACTTGGGCGGACGTGCAGGGTGGTTATATTAAGGCCTTGGTATTCGGCCTTCTGACCATCGCGATTTGTGCTTACCGTGGCTATAATACCCACCGTAAGGCATCCTTTCCTGGGGTGCGCGGCGTCAGCGAATCAGCGACCCGGGCGGTCGTCTGGTCGAGCGTCACGGTGCTGGCGGCGGACTATTTAATCACTTCTTTCCTCTTGTAGTATGGATGCCTTTCTGAAAATACGCGGTCTCAAAAAGCACTTTGGTGCGAAGCGGGTTCTGGACGGTGTGGATCTCGATGTCGCGGCAGCATCCGTCACCACGATCATTGGCAAGAGTGGGATCGGTAAGTCCGTACTCTTGAAGTGTATCGCCAATCTCCTCCAGCCGGATGCGGGTGTGATCGAGCTCGACGGCAAGGCGATCGCCCAAAGCCGCCAGCGAGCGAACAGTGAAAGCGGCGTGACTTTCAGCTACATGTTTCAGAATAACGCACTCTTCGATTCGTTGAGTGCGTTTGATAATGTAGCCTTGCCGTTGCGCGAGGCTTCCAAGTTGTCCAAAGCAGAAATCAAAGAACGCGTCGAGGCTATGCTGGAGCAACTCGGGCTGGCCGATTCCGCCGGAAGTTTCCCCGGTGAGCTTTCGGGGGGCATGAAGAAACGCGTTGCCCTCGGGCGGGCGCTCATCACCAAACCTCAGATCGTGCTCTTCGATGAGCCGACGACCGGACTGGATCCAGAGCGTAAGTTCAGCGTTTTTGAAATGATTGCCGACTATCGGGAGCGCTTCGGCTTCACCGCCTTGCTTGTCAGCCACGACATTCCCGAGGTCTTTGAGATCAGCGACCAGGTGGCTTGGCTCGACGAGGGGATTATTAAATTTTCCGGAAGTCCCGACGAGCTGAACGAAGATGCGCAGACAGCGCTCTCGGGATTTTTAAGTAAGGCCAACTATGGCCGAAAATCATCACCGCAGCACGGAGGTGCGCAATAAATTATGAAGAATCGAACCATTGAATTCCTAGTCGGCTGCTTCGTGCTCTTTGGGCTGGTCGCCGTTCTCTACCTCGCCATCCAAGTGGGCAGCGCTCGGTTTTTCGGCAGCGACAGCTACACACTGAAGGCTCGCTTCAGCAGTGCGAGCGGTGTCAATCCCGGCAGCCGGATCGAGATCGCGGGCGTGCGCGTCGGCACGGTCAAAGACGTAAGCTTGAACGACAACTTTTTCGCTATCGTCAGCTTAGAATTACCCACTACCATACAGCTGGACGATGACACCATCGCTTCGGTTAAAACCGCCGGACTCATTGGCGACCGCTTTATTGATCTCTCGCCGGGCGGCTCGGGCTTCCCTCTGGAGGCGGGGGATCTGATTGTGGACACCGAATCCGCCTTGGATATCGAAAGCTTGATTAGTCGTTTCGCGCTCGGAGGTATTGACGAAAAAGCGAAATAGATTTATCAAAGCCGCTATGTTTGATTATCTACACAACTTCCTTTTTGCGTCTGCGTTACTTGCCTGTAGCGTTTTGACGGCAGAGGAGGGGCAACGTGAGAAGCTTCAAAGCACGATCGATGCGGCGCTCGACGTCATCTATTCCGACTGCTGCTCAGAGCTGACGGTTGAAGATAAGCAGGCCATTGTACGCGAAAGAATTGAGGCCAACTATGATTTGGATGTCATCATCCGCCGTGCGATTGGCCGCAATTGGCAGCTGATGAAGACCTCTGAGCAAGAAACAGTCCTCGAATTGGTCAAGAAGCTCGTCCTCAAGGCCTATGTTGATGGCCTTGAGGGCAAGAGCCGTCCCGAAGTCACACTCGGCGATGTGACGACCATATCGGATACGCGGATTGAGATCATATCGACGATCAACTTGGATGGCAAAACCTACTTCGTGCTTTACCGCCTAGGGCGGATGGCCTCCGGTTGGCAAATTTACGATATTGTGGCCGAGAATATTAGCGTAGTTTCTAACTACCGCCAGCAAATCGACGACCATTTCCGCAAGGGCAATGCAGCTGAATTGATTGCCCGTCTCGAAGAACTACTTCAAAAAAATGACATCAATGAAGACATACACATATAGCCTACTTGCCACTTCTATCGTCCTATGTGGTTTAACCTTAGTTGTACCTTTACGGGCTCAAGACAGCTATTTATCGGAGGAGGATATTTTCAACGAGGAAGTGGATGGGGCCGCCAACGTCTACGACCCCTTGGAACGGGTGAACCGCTACACCTTCGCGTTTAACGATTTCGTCTATCTAAATTTCCTCCAACCCTTGGCCGATGGCTACACCGCATTGACCCCGGATCCCGTCGAGGAAGGTGCGAGCAAGTTCTTTTACAATTTGAAATATCCTGTACGCCTCGTTGCTAACTTGCTACAGGGGCGCTTGAACGGTGCCTGGGTGGAGTCGGGGCGTTTTGCCATCAACTCGACTCTGGGAATCGCCGGCGTGATGACGCCTGCAGACAACTTCAAGGACTTCGCGCCGATCAAGCCCGAAGATATTGGGCAGGCCTTGGGTGCATGGGGCATCGGACCGGGGCCTTACTTGGTTCTGCCCTTACTCGGGCCATCGAACCTTCGTGATTTGGGTGGCCTGATCGGTGACCGCTCGGTTAATCCAATGAAAGAGCCTTTCAGTTTGATTGACGACTGGGATTGGGAGTGGCGTCTCGCTCTAACGAGTTCAGAATTCATCGTCACCAGCCCGACCCTCTTAGAGCGTTACCAGCAACTGAAAGGCAGTGCGATCGACCCCTACAGCTCTCTCAGAAACGGTTACACTCAGTTCCGTCTGGGAGCGATCGCCGAGTAGCCGGATGCTACATCTACCATGTGGTGGATGAAGCCATCGCGATGCCGAAACGTGTCAATTCACTTGTGCCGTCCGAGGTAAGGTGGCGTGCCGCGCCTACGATGCGTGGGGCCCTCTGCCCAGTAATATCGAGCTATTCAATGGGAGTCAGCACTTTAAGCTTCTCACTTGTGAGCTTCGGCACCTAAATGGTGAGACTAATGGCTCGCCGTAGAACCAGTCGACCGCCGGAGGAGGACTTTCCCATGACCCCCATGATTGACATGGTCTTCCTCTTGTTGGTTTTTTTTATGACAGTCAGCACCTTGGCCCAAGCAGATCGTGCGAAGAAACTGGATCTGCCGCCGTCCGCTCAAAGCGATGTGCCGGAGGCTGAAGACCTCGCGGACCGGGGCACGCTCTCGCTGGACGCTGATGGCACGATTTACCTTGGAGTCGAAGCTATCTCCGTGGAGGCGATGCAAAAGACGATGCAGGCGTCGCTCGCAGCGAACCCAGATTTGAGGATTCACCTGCGTGCGGATCAGGCCACGCCGTATCGCGAGATCAAAAAGGTGCTTCAGGCCTGCGCAGACGTAGGAGCCTACGAAGTCATTTACGCCACGTATCAAATGCGTTGATCGCGACCGACTATGGCACAGCTCAAAAAGAAGGCAGAAGAAAAGATCGGCGTGCCCATCGCACCGATGATCGACGTGGTCTTCTTGCTACTGATCTACTTCATGGTCGCCTCCACGCTGGAACAGCAGGAAGCGGATCTCTCTTTCCAGCTGCCTGGCTCCGTCGAGCAGGACGAACCACTTGATTTGCCTGACGAACAGATCATCGCGATCCGCGAGGACGGCCAAGTGATGGTCAACGATTATCCCTACGATTCGCCCGAACTTGAGCGCTACCAAGAGCTTGCGGCCATGCTTACTCGCTTCCGGGAGGCCAGCACGGCCAATAAGGTAGAGGCCATTGTCACCATCTCGCCCGCTGAGTCGGTGTCACACGCGCAGATTGTGAAGGTAATGGACGCCTGCTCGCTAGCCGGGATCGAGGCAGTCAATTTCGCCCTGGGCGACGATAGTTGAGGGCTACTCGATATTCTGGACCTGTTCGCGAATGCGCTCGAGGGCATTCTTCCCCTCGATCACCAGTCGGGTGATCTCGATGTCGTTAGACTTGCTGCCTGTGGTGTTAAACTCGCGGTGGATTTCTTGGCAGAGAAAGTCCATTTTGCGGCCGCTTGCATCGTCGGATTCGAGGAAGCCGAGAAACTGTTCGAAATGCGAGGCCAGGCGGGTGGTTTCTTCACTGATATCGGAACGGTCCGCGAAGAGTGCGATTTCTTTGAGCACACGCTCGTCCGATGGGTCCAGCTGCAGGTTGAGCTGTTTGAGGCGATCGAGTAGAGCATCGCGATAGCGTGTGGTGCTGCCTAGGGCGCATTGTTCGATCTGCGAGCGGTAACCTTCCAGCTCCGTGATCCGTGCTTTCAGGTCGGCGGCGAGTGCGGTGCCTTCTTGCAAGCGCATGGAGTCAATGTCGGCCAGTGCCAGGGTGATAGCCTTTTTGAGTGGGGCTTCGAGCTCCGTCCAGTCGGGCAGGCTGCTGCTGTCTTTGACCGAGCGTGCCAGCTCGAGGAGGAATCGACCGTCGGGGCTAAACTCCAGGCCTTGCGCGTAGGCGAAGGCGCGCAAGTCGTTCATACTCTGCTCCATCGCAGCCGTATTCAAGGAGAGCGCATCCAGCGAGCCCCGGCTTGATTCTAGTTTGACTTGTATATTAATCCGGCCGCGCTGAAAGGCGCCCTTGATCCACTCGTTACAGCTGGCTTCGAAGCCGCTCCATTCACGGGGTGCACTGATCTGGGTGTCCAGCGTCTTTCGGTTCACCGAGTTGATTTCCACTTGGATGCTCAAACCAGCATCTGCCGCATCGGCGCATCCGCGCCCAAAACCTGTCATACTTCGCATTGGAGGGAACATAGGGAGTCCCAAGCGAGAGGGAAGGGGAAAACGGGGATTTTTTACAGAAACCAGCCAATTGAAAACAGGTTTAGTCAGCCCCATACGAATTTCCGCTTTTTCAGCTGTCGAACAGGCGGAGGTTCTACTTCGCTCTTAAATTCGAGTTGCTACATCTTTTCGTTGCAATCGAGCCGGCCTTAAATTTACTCCACCGATTCTTATGAAGATACTAGTCGCAGACCGCATTTCGCCTATTGGTGTTGATTTGTTCAAAGCCCAGAAAGGTTTTGACGTTGTAGAAGCCTATGGATCCTCCCCCGAAGAGATCCTCGAGCTGGCAAAAGACGCGGACGCGATTGCAGTCCGTTCCGACACGCGCATCACCGCTGAGGTCATTGCCGTGGCGAAAAATCTCAAAGTCGTGGGCCGGGCCGGAGTCGGTGTGGACAACATCGATATCGAGGCAGCCACCGATCATGGTGTGATCGTTATGAATACCCCCACGGGGAATACCATCGCCACAGCCGAGCTCACCTTTACCCACATGCTCGCGGGCACTCGCCCTATCGTGCAGGCCTGCGCCGGGATGAAAGCCGGCCGCTGGGATCGTAAAAAATTCACGGGCTCCGAACTGAATCAAAAGACGCTCGGCATCCTCGGGATGGGGCGCATCGGTGCCGAAGTTGCCAAGCGCGCGATGGCCTTCCAGATGGACGTGATTGCTTACGACCCTTACCTCACTGAGTCCCGCGCCAAATCGCTAGGAGTGCAGCAGGCGACGCTCGATGAAGTCATTGAGAACGCCGACTATATCACCGTGCACATGCCGATGACGAAGGAGACCAAGCACATGCTGAACGCCGACGCCTTCGCCCGCATGAAGGACGGCGTCCGCGTTTTCAATTGCGCGCGGGGTGGCATCATTGACGAAAACGCTTTGATCGACGCTCTCAACTCTGGCAAAGTCGCCGCTGCGGGTCTCGATGTCTACGAAGACGAGCCGCCCGCCGAAGACAGCCCTCTGCGCAGTATCGAAAATCTCGTGCTGACACCGCACCTCGGTGCCTCCACGGTGGAAGCTCAGGAAAACGTCGGTATCGACGTGGCTAAACAGATGATCGAAGCCCTCACCGGCGGCATGGTCATCAACGCGATCAACATGCCCTCCGTCGATCCGAAGGTGCTCGAAAAGCTCGGCCCCTATATGACGCTAGGCGAAAAGGTCGGCACTTTCTCCCAGCAGCTTGCGCCCGAAGGTATCGAGAAGATCACTATCCGCTACTACGGCAAAATCACTGAGCTTGATACACTTCCACTGACCAATGCGATTCAACGCGGCTTCCTCCGTGAGATTTCTGACAACGTCAACAACGTCAACGCGCCCAAGAAGATTGAGCGCCTTGGCATTGCTTGCGACCAGGTCAAAAGTAGCGATCACGCCAACTTCAATGAGCTGATCGAAGTCGAAGTCGCCTGTAAGGGCGGCAAGACCCGCACCATCGCCGGCACACTCGTCGGCAAGAAGCAGTCCCCGCGTATCGTGGGTATCGATGGCCACGGCGTCGAGGTTAGTACGGATGCCACGCTGCTTGTTTTGAAAAATAAAGACGTACCCGGTATCGTCGGTTTCATCGGGGTCACCCTCGGGGAGGATGATGTCAACATCGCTAACATGTCGCTCAGTCGCGACAAGGGCGAGGGCTTTGCGGTCTCCGTGTTCGAGCTCGACTCTGCACCCTCCGCTGCCGCGGCCAAGAAGATTACGGATAATCCTGCCATCGAAAAATATCGGGTGATTAAACTATAAGCCTAGCCTTTGGCTACAAATGGCGAATGTCGGAGGACGAATAACGGAGAAATTACTCTTCCACTTTCGTTCTTCGTAATTCATTGTTCGTTATTACGATGCAGACATCGTCCATTCTTCTCGTCACCCTCGTTGGCTACTTCCTTGGCGCGATCAGTTTCGCCGTGATCGTTGCTCGCAGTCAAGGCATTGATATCTTCACCCAAGGTAGCGGCAATCCCGGCGCGACTAACGTCAAGCGCGTGCTGGGTGCGAAGTGGGGTAATGCTGTCTTCGCGCTGGATGCGCTCAAAGGTTTTGTCGCGGCAGGTTGGCCACTCATCGCCTATGGAGGGGACAACCGGCTCGCCGTGATTGGTTTAATTGCGGCTATACTCGGACACAGCTTTTCGATCTTCCTGAAATTTCGTGGAGGCAAAGGCGTGGCGACTACCATTGGCGGGCTACTCGCACTGATGTGGCCCGTCTTGCTGGTCGGCCTAGCCGTCTGGTTAGTTGCCTTTTACACCTCGAAAGTCGTGGCCCTCGCTTCGATCTTGTTTGCGGTCAGTTTGCCGATCTCGGCCTACTTTATTTATGCCAGCGATGACCCTAGATTTCATCTCGGATTGATTCTCGCGGTGCTTATCGTAGTGCGCCACCGCTCCAATATCGCCCGGATGTTCTCAGGTAAGGAGAATACGTTTTAGTGGATCCAGTCTGTGGGACGAGTGCTTTCAGTGCACCTTACAGCCGTGCGGTAGAGCGAAATCGGCGATGAAATAAAGCATCTTGGAGTGAAAGTGCCCTCGATGGGTGTAATTAAATGTGCGGGGTAATTCATGCGACTTCTTTTAGGTCTTCCCAGT
>ERZ807291.6078-NODE-6078-length-14765-cov-5.006390_pt1 | contig 14765 bp, 8 predicted proteins | sample MGYA00521257_ERZ807291 | MGnify/ENA primary metagenome ERZ807291 (study PRJEB31413, sample SAMN03169783) | marine metagenome | biome: Marine; feature: Water; material: Subsurface seawater | place: North Sea | collected 2011-04-28 | depth 1 m m ...
CTGGTGCGGGGCGCGGCAATGATCGACGGCGATGGGCATTTCAGCCAGCGGGGTGTTTGTTTGCGGGTACGATTTCGACCGGCATATATAACGTACGTTTGGGGGGGGGCTGAAATCCCTGCCGCCGCCGAATGTTTCCGTTTCTTGGTTTCAACTACACCGGCGCGCATGCGTGCGTTCTTGCTGCGCTTTCTCTGACTGCGTCCCCCCTCGGCGACCTCTCGCGGATTTCGTGCCGACTTTTTACGCTTGGGCGGCTTGTGGCGCTTGACGCTGCGCCGTTTGATCCGCTCGCGACTGCGTGCGCGACCCCCCCTACGCTGACGGACGCGCGGCTTTGCGCCTCTTCCGACCGGTCGCTTCCTGAGCGAGTTGTCGGCGTTGGCGTTGTGCACCCCCTGTACAACGCGACTGACGCTGCGGCCTTCTTTGAGGCGCAGACCGCTGTGCAGCTTGAGTCGCTTCCGTGGTGCCTGCCGTCTGGGGCGCCGTCTATTTTTTCGACGCTCTACGATTCGGGGTCTTCTGGCGGGGGCGACCCCGAGCTTTGTTCGTGCGACGACATTCTTGCGCTCAAGACGCTTGGGAGTCCCCGGCGTGCGGCGATTCTTGCTGAGCACCAGCTCCGTGCTGCTGCTGCGGCCGACCTCCGCGCGTCGCGCGTCGCCGAGCTTGCGCTTCTTGAGCCGCTTTTCGACGCGCTTGCTTCGTCGCAAATTGTCGCCGCACCGACACTATAAGCCGGCGGGGGGGTACGTTTGTTGCCCACCATGCCATACCATACCATGGTGACCACGCCTTCGCTTGCTCTCGACCACTGCCTTGTGCATCAATCTGGCACTGCGGGGTTGGGAGATTATCTTCCGTCGTGGCCGTGGTCTGCGGTCTCGGCCGGGGCCCCGGCCGGGGCCCCGGCCGGGGCCCCGGCCGAGACCGCCGCTGAGAGAAAACTGAGGATCAGCAAAAGATTGGATGAAACCGACGAAGATTCCCCTGCCGAAGGTGCTGCCTACGCCGACGCCGGTAGCTATCTTACTGCGATGAGATTCATGCGTTCGTTCGGGTTCTTGGTACCTGTCGACATCAGCGGATACCCCGACTCCTACGACGCGGACGCGCTCAAGGCGGTCGCATTTGATCAAATCTTTGCCGCTGTCACCCAATCCGATTCCGATTTCGATTCCGATTTCGATTCCGATTCCGGGGGTTATCCCTACACGATCACGAAGAATGTACTGTACCTCAACGAATCTATGAAACCAAAGCGCATGAAACGTGCACACCCATCGCTGCGAATCAGCAATGACAAAAAGCGTATCTTAAAGGTGATTGCGCCCATATTTACCAACCGTTTTAGAAACAACGCCGTCACTGAAACTGTGGTCCGCGACTGCCTGCGGCTGTCAACCATGCTTGGCGACGACGGCCTTGGCCCCCCCGTGCTTGGGTGGACGCATTTTCCTATTGCGCTCAAGCGCGTGAATGAAAATGGCGACACAGAAGTCGTGCGTACGCACGTTGGGCTTCTTTTGATGGCGAATGTCTTGCACGTCGAGGGCCCTGATCGCTACGCAGAGGGGGGCAAAAATGTCCCGGTCGAGGCGGAGCCTCACGAGGTGATCAGTTACAGCAGCCTGGACCGGAAGTTGTACCAACAAGCGATTGTCAAATTGAATGCCGACGTGCATGAAACGATTGCGACGCACAATCATTTTGTAGCAGGTACGGCGGAGGCTAGCGCAGCGGCCTATCTGCCGAAGTTGATCCCCGGATTGCCCACCAACGACCTGATTGTCCAAAAATCAGAGGCGGGGTTCTTTGAAGACCCTCACGAGAACTTCAGAGTGTGGCACGTCGGCGTTGAACCCGAATCGCTGGCAGGCTGGTGGGCTTAAGCCTGCAGCTGGTCTTTCATGCCGATCTTTGCTGGGATCAGGCACCACGTGAGCGGGAGTGCGACCAGCGCTGGCAGTGCGATGGTGCCTGCGGCCAAGACTGCTGGCAGGCGTGCGTACTCGCACGTTTCGGCGCCCAGCGAGATTCCGGCGAGTTCTGCGATGCCTGCGCCTGCGATGCCGCCTACGGCGGCGCCCAAGTTTTGCATTCCTGCGACGATGGCGTAGACCATTGCCTCTGCGCCCTTTGGGCACATTTTGGATGTGAGCACCGCCGTTGGGATTGTGTGCATCATCATGACGACTGCGCCCAGGCAGGCGTTTCCGCCCAGGTACGCGAGCTTGTCGCTGATGCCTGCGGCGATGTTTGCTCTTGCGACGATTGCGATGTCTACGGTTGCGACTGCGCACATCATGAGCGTCGTTGCCCTGAAGACGGCCCTGAAGGACCACCCGCTTATTGTGGCCTCGAACGCTGCGACCCCGGCTGCGCCGCAGACTGCGGCTGCCAGCGAGGCTGTGGTCAAGTAGAACGTCATTGTGAACGCTGGGCCGCCTGCGACGCACTGCTCGTCTGCGGTGTAAAAGTAGTCGAGCGGGCCGCCGAACTGGAGCTGCGCCGCGACCGCGGCGAACGTGTAGACTGCGACGCCCCGCAGCCTTTTCGGCATGGTGGTCCACGCCGCTGCTGCGACCCCCCCTACGACTGCGGCGGCGGTTGCGAGCTTGACGGCCGGCCCGGGCTGGACTGCGGCGATTGTTGTTGCGACTGTTGCGCCTACGACCGTTGCGACCATTTTGAGCATCCACGGCTGGACGGGTTCGGTCCCGGGTTCGGTCCCGGGTTCGGTCCCGGTTTTGGTTTTGGTCCACCCTGCGAGCGGGGGGATTGCGGCCTGCGCCATGAGCGGGACCGCTGCTGCGACCAAGAGGTGTGCGTTTCCGTCGTCTGCTACTGGGCCTGCGACCGCTGCGACCAGCACCTGCGCGACGAACGCGAGCCCCCACACGAACGAGACCAGGGCTGACCCCGAGCCTGGGGCGTCGCGCATGAGCGCTGCGTACGTTCCTTCTGCCAGCAGGTCGGTTGTTGCGATCTGGGCGTTTGCGGCCGTCGCCAGCGCTGCGATTGTGTTTGGGATTTCTGCGACGCGTTTTGCGTTCCGTGCCAGCATGGCTGTTGCTGCTGTGCCTACGACTGCCGCGATGACGACGTAGCCCCCGCGGCCGCCCCATTCCTTTTTCAGCGGGTATTTGTCGGCCAGCCCTGCGAGCGGTTTGAGGGCCCACGGGGCCATGATGACGATTGAGTAGGCCTGGAACGCCTCTGATCCGACGTTGCCCCAGCCTTTGAAGAGCGGCAGCATTGCCATGCGCAGCAAGCCGCCGCCGCCGCCTTTGAGGCCCAAGTAGACGGATGCCAAGTACGCCAGCGCGCGGGGATCAAACGTTTCGCGTATTGTGGCCCACCACCCCATTGTTTTGGTTGGTTGCTACTACTACTACTACTACTACTTATGGTTGGAATAAATGTATCGATATACGCTGCGACGGCAAAGGACCTTTAAGTTTTATTTTTATTTTTATTTTTTAATTTTATTTTTTAAAACTGAAGAGTTAGAACTGCAAGAAGCGCACCGTCACCCGCACGGTGGAGTCGACCGCTACTGCGCTAATTTGAATCCTTGCTGCGGCCTTGACTACGTCTGGCCACATTGAGTACGTGTAATGCAGGATTTGTTCGTGCGGCGGGTTTGCGTACGACCTGTGCCGGTGGGTTTGTGCGCACAAGTTCACCGGGCGTCCTTGGCGGTGGCCCGGCATCCACTCTGGGTACTCCCACGTTGTGCAGAGTGGGTGCAGGCTTAGTTTCTTGCGTTCGATCTGCGCGACCACTGCGGCGCCCGCCGCGGCCGTCCATTTTTGTTTGCGGTCCCCTGGGTCGGTGTGCGACCGCGTGTTGGGTATGTCGCCGTTGTAGCAGCGCCGCGCGAATTCGCTGGTGTACGTTGCGTCCTCGGCCACAAAGATTTGTGCTTGCTCCATTTTGTTTTTGTTTTTACCGGGGAAGGTAAATTGATAACTTTTAGCTCCTTGCGCGGTTCTTTTATGGACCACTTTTTTTTTGGACCGATGCAACGCTTGTGGGTTTCGGAAATTTCTGAGCTCGTAAAGGGCCGATACGTTGATTATTCCTAATCCGAAGAGATCGTTTTGCTCATTAATCGTCCCTGGGTGCTCACTTCTTGCAGTTTTGGCTTTTTTTTATTCTTTTTTTTTCCTCACAAATCGTTCGCATCAAAACGCCAACACCCCCCAAAAAACCCCCTTGCCAAAAAAAAAAAAAACTAGCATTTTTACAACGGCGACATGCACAAACCGCGGCCGCGCACCGCCGCGCCCCCTGCTGTCGTGCCCATCGCGAGCGATTTTGTGGCGTACTTCACGAGCATGTTGGCCTATCTCGGGTTTGATTTTGATTTGTTGTACTACGGTCTCCACAAGGGCAACCCCAACGTCTCAGCTCTCTACGCTGGGGGGGGTGCCTGCAACAGCAAGAAGTCGTTTCTGGAGCTCTTGGAGGAGTTCAGCCATACGATCGCCCCCGGCGAGCACCCCTACACACGGCATTTCACAGGCGACGGTTTCCCGGGTAAGGTTTTGCCGGTCGGCTGCACGTGTCTTTTCCTGGATTGCGCAACGTTTGTGGTGTTTTACACCATGGCCAAGCGCTTGATCGAGGACCCCGGTGCGACTGTCGCGGGCCTGAAGCTCCCGCTCATGTACACTCCAATCACGGAGAAGGAGCCATCCGAGATTGCGATCATGAAGAAGAAGTTTGAGCCATACAATCCACAGGGTTGGTACCCGGACCGGGCATCATCTGCCTGGCGCGGGGAGCTCGGGCTGATGGTGCCCATACGCACAATTGGATGGCCCCTGTCGGCGACGGGACCTACGTTGCCCTTACGAAGATGGGGATTATCCGGATGCGGCTGGCCGCTTGGGTTGGCTACTGGGGAAAGGACACTGTGATCGGCAGGTGAAGGGGCTTGCCAAAAAAACTAGCATTTTTTTTACAACGATTGTGGGTTGTACGGCAAATACAATTGCAACCCGATCGCTTCGTTTATTTATTTTAATGAATTAAAATGTCCGTTGGACATTTGTATTTATATTTATATTTATATTTATATTTTTATTTTTATTTTTTGTTGTTAAAGTGCAAACTTCAATCCGGCGGTCGCGCGCCGGCGGGCCGCCGCGGGGGCTGCTCCCGCTGCTGCTCCCGCTGCTGCTGCTCCTGCTTTTGGGTACATTTTGTTGATTTCGCGTGCAATGGCGAAGACGGCTGTTTTTTTCTGCGCTGTTGATTGCTTCAGCGCCTGCCGGTCTTTGAAGTGAAGGCCAAAGTCGAGCGTTGCGCACTGGATCAGCGCGTGCTCTACGACCGCTACGCCCAGCTGGACTGGCGCGGCGCGGATGCACATTTGTTCTGTGATGTCGGATCTTCGTGCGACGCCGTTGACATCGTTTACGACCGCCTTCACGACGGGGTTGTAGTTTCTGGTCGTTGTGTACCACCCCCCGACCTGCATCAGCGTTGGCGTGATGCCCCCCCCGGCCAAGACGATGGCGACGGGTTTTACGACCGGGAACTTTTCGTGCGCGGAGGCTGCGACGGCGAAAAACGCTTCTCGTTGCTTCTGCATCTGCTCAAAGTCGGCGACGTCGCCCCCCTCCAAGATGTCTTTCATTGCGTCGGGCGCTGGTCCTTCACCGCCGTTCTCGGCGCGTTCGCGGATGTACGCGACGCCGCCGTCCTTTTCGTGGTACAACCGTGCGAGAACCGTTTGCACCTGCGCGTGCGGGGATTCACCTTCGGTTGTGGCGACCTTAACCAAGACGGCCCTCAGGCCTGTTTTGACGAGCTTGTCGTCTGGGTAAAAAAATCCTGCGCACCGATTTGCGCACCACTTGCCGAAATCAGCCGAGTTAATGACGGCGGCTTCGGCCTTCGGCTGTTTAATGTACGCCAGCACGCCCGTGAACGTGTCGCCGACCTCGGAGACGCCGATCCGGGTGGCCCTGATGGTTCCCCCCCTTGCGCTGAGCGGCAGCGCTTCGTGATCATGCGTCGCGACGTCTGGCATCAGCAGCATTCCGTCGGTGTTTGCATTGTCTGCATTTCCGAATGGCTCCCCCCCCGAGCGTTGAACGGAGCGCCACGTTTGGCTGAATTCTGATTTGAACGACGATGGACGCAGCGTCTGGTGTTCGTCGAGATGGTACTTGATGCGCACCGAGCGAGACAGCCTCACGCCTTTTTTCGCCAGCATATCCCGCTCCTGTTCGGATGCTCTGCCCCACAGCTCTGCAAACGAGCACGTTGCGGTTTTGAGCGGCGTTTGCGGGCACACCAACGTGGCGGTGCTGACATCGTCGCCGGACTGGATGGCCCACGCCATGCCGAACGTCTTTGCCTCTACGATGTCCAAGAGGCTGGTGGGGTCCAGCGCGGTTGCGAGTGCATTCATGCCCGCGGCAACGTGCAGCGCCTGCACGGCGTTCAAATCGCCTATCCACGCTTTGAAGTTGGCTTTTGCGGCATAAATATCATCGCGGGTGCCCAGGCCGATTGTGAATGCGTTGCAACCGCCGGCTGCCGCTTTGATCACGCGGAGTTTTTTGGTTCCTGGCTTCGCCACGATATCGTGCAGGAATCTGTCGTCGTCGTTTGGCGTGGTCGACTCATCGATGCGTACTGGCACCACCATGTAGCGGCCTGGCGTTCTGTCTCTGCTCTTGGGCTTGACGTCAAACACCAAGACGAGCCCTGTGCTGGGTTTGGCGGAGTCGCTTTCGTCCGGCTTGTAGGCATCCCCGGCCATTTCGTACGTTATTGCCACCACCGTGCCAGCTGGCTCTGCACTCGTGCCTTCAATTGTTTCGACAAACCTGGGATCGATGCTAACGCCGCCCTCCTTGTAACTTACTGCCTGCAGCCTAACCACCACAAACACGCGGCCAGTGCCTGTTTCGGCCTTCAGCGACTCGTTCCCTTTGTCCATCCACACGCACGACATTCCTTTCTCCTGGAGTTCATTCGCGTGCGGTTTCAGCGCGTCGGCGAGGTAGTTCAAGTTCGAGTTCAAGACAACAACGTCAGGTTGCACGGGCTCCCACGTCATTGACGGCAAGAATCCAAACTGTTTGTACACGTTCTTCATGCCGCGCAACCCTGTGGCAAACGTTCTGATTTTGTCTGGGTCTTTTGCAATGGCAACGTAGCCTTCGGTTTGCAACGGATGCACCCCGGCATGGGTTTTCAGCGTTATCATGTCGATGCGCGCGCGTTGTGCCTTGATTGCCACGGATTCGGAATTCACGCCCAGCACAGTCAACGGAGCAGCATCCGCCGGTGCAACGCCGATTTTAACTACGGGCAACGCACTCAGAGGGACAATTTTGCGGGCAACGTCGAACGCGCCTGGTGCTATCGCGGCAACGGTGGGCATGAAGTTGGCCGTGACGCTGTAGTGCTCCACGGCCAACCGCGCTGTGCTCAAAGTGGTTGAACCGAGCAGCCCCCACCGCGAGCATACGACGCCTACCACGACGGCGTCTGGAGATTTCGAAGCATCGTTCTCATCGGCCGAGGCCATGTTTGCGGCCATTCTAATAGCGCGCACTTCCCCCAACGCACGCTGGCCCGTCAGCGCAAACTGCTTGCCTTTTCCTTTGTCCGCGAACAGTTCGGCTGCATCGTTGGCGTCGTCGCCGTGCACGAAAAAGTCGTCGGTTTCTTTCAGAGTGCGACTTGACTTCGGTCTGTATAGTTTCACACTTTTACGTACCGCTTTGTCGTAGTTGGCCGCGGCCACCCCCCCCACCCCGGTTTTAACCTGCACGCCGCCCTCGATCCAGTGCAGCACGTCTGGGTCCGCGCCGCCCTCGTTATCTGCCAACGCCGGGCGAGCGATTTCGAATTCTGGGTCTGGGTCTGGGTCTGGGTCTGGCGCCATCCACCGGTCCAGCTCCATTGTGCCGGGGTCGGGCACAAGGTTTGGCAGCTCCTCGCACGAGCAGTGCTCCAGCCGACGCATCCACAGTTTCCCCACGACGTCATCCATGGAGTTGGAGCCGGTCCAGTCCACCTCGATTCCTGCGTTAGGGACCCCGCCTACTTTGACGCGCACGAATTTTTTGCGGCCCGGCGCCGGCACAAAGAATCTGGTTTCCAAGCCGGGCAAGCTCACTTTGGCGTACAGCACGACCGGCTCGCCGTCGAAAGTAGCGGTGACGCGTGCGAGCATGTCTTTTATGCCAAATCTTGCAAGCACGGCTCGATTATCAAAGTAATGCGAGGTTATCTTCGTGACCCACGCCTTCGACGTCGTCGCGGCGTCTTTGACAATTTCCTTGGATGACGACGCGGCCAGCGCACCGTTGCACATTGCCTCGACGCGGTGGGCGGCTGCGATTTTTGCTTTTACCCACCCGGTGTTGTTGGAATCTGTGGCGGCGGCGGCACCCCCCGTTTGCCGCAGCCGCATCACCAACGGCCACACGTTTGCAAACGGCCGCTCGACGTTCAATGTTTTTGGCATGACGTTGTCGGTGAGCAAGATGGATTCCGCTACACGCTTGAGTTCAAGCTTGCATGGCGGCATGGTCTGCGGGCTTTCCCACGTGAACATTTTTCCGTTCGCGTTTACGGCGGACAGCCTGACACCCCCGAAGGGTGTGATGGCCATGCCCGCGATCGCGACGTCGGGTTCGGTGCATTCATCCGGCAGACGGAGTCTTTGGCAGTACGATGGATCGCGGCGTACGCCCTCGCCCGGCACGATCCACGCTCGCAGCAAAAACAGACACTCTGCTGGGTACGCGTCGGCGTCGGCGTCGGCGTCGTCGTAGCCGTACGAGGTTTCTGTTACAAGTTGGTCGGGAATGGTCTTGCAGCAGTTGCACTCGGTTGAAGTGCCCGCCGACCACGTTTCGAACGGCACCAACTTTTTGCCGTTGTTTTTTGCAGTTGTCGGGATGCACGTTTTGTAGCACAAAAAAAACACGCACGAGCCGCTGACCGCCTGCGCAACTACGGTTGTGTTCAACGGGACATCCGGCGGGGGCGGAAACGTCCACGCGCCCCCCGTGTACTTGTGGTTTTTGCGCGTCAAGGCGGCAATAGTTCTGGTCCCGGCGGCAAGGTCATTGATATCCACATTTATGTTTATTCCACTAATTCTAGCTTGTTTGGCCTTGAAGCCGTCCGTGTTGTTATCTGACCCAACAAACGCCTTTGCCCGACTGATTTGCTTCCGTATGTGGTATTTGCGGCCGACGTAGCCCAGTGCCGTCGGGCTTAGCGCCGCCGAGAATTTTGCAACGTCGACCAACGGCCGTACCACTTTTGAATCCTGATCTTCGTACCGCAGCGCCCACGCCACCTTGATGACGCTGTTGTCATCATCCGAGTAGCACACCGCCATGTCATCAAACCGAATGTTGTGCAGCAGCGTGGCCATCATGGTGTCGTAGTCCGGGTTGTACACCCCCACTTTCACGGGCGTGATGGTGTTATCGTCGGCCGTGGTTACGCTGTACAAAAAGATCTTTGTCTTCGACATGCACCTGTCGCCGCAATGCGGCCGCGTGTTCGTTGCCGCTGCAACGTGGTACTCGGTGTCGTTTGTCGGATTGCGCACAATGGCGACCATAAACGCCCGATTTAGATCCCCCTCAGTGCCCAACGGCACTTCGCGGCCAAGCTTATTGGGGTCGGCAAGCGTTGGCTGCATCACGAGCACGGGCACTGAATTAACCATCTGTCCGGAGGACTGAAAAGCCAACCTTGCTGAAAACACTGCGAGCGGTCCTGCTACGGCAAGGTGCGGCCTTTTCGTAGGACAACCCTCGATTGCATCTTGGAATTCCCCAGGTGTAATTTCGCCGTCTTTCACGTGTACTTGAAGGGCTACCGCGCTGGTATAGATTAATAACGAGGGGCTGGGGTCCGTGGTTACTCTGCACTTCCGACCTGTCCGCAGCACCACAAACGTGTAGACGGATTCACCATCTTCAGTCATCGCCGCCCCCTTCGTGGCCGGGAACACCGCGGCCACGCGTTCGTCGAGGCGCTTTGCCCAGTTGTCCGTATCCGCCCAATCAGTATTGCTGTTGTGCATCCATTCGCCTACTTTTTTGTAATCGAAGCCAGTGCTCGGCTTGGGTATCATTGGCGTTACCGCCTTCAAGTCGTGGCAAATTTCGGCAGACCCGCACGATACTACGATACGGTTTGCCCGGTCCGTCCACAGCGTTAGGACAACATTTTCGTCTCCGGATGGTATGTTCAGCGCTCGCCACCCTGCGTAGTCTATTTCGGCTGCTTTAAACTCCTTCCATCCATCTGTCATTTCAGTTGTCATTTCATCCTGCACTGTGGAAGCGATCTCAACGCGGCGGTCGTCGTCGAGACGATCATCCCAGTAACCGTCATTACCGGTGCCACCGGTGGTGTTAACCGTAGCAGCAACGTGCCCGGTGGTGTCGTTGATGCTCAGCGTCGCTGACTTCGCGCCCGCCCGGAGCAAAACGGTGCCGTCGGAACGCCAACCGATCCTAAATTGCGCGAGCGACTTAGCCGGACTCATATACGTTCCGAACGCGGCGTGTATGATGCACAAGCTTTTGCTGTAGGTTTCGAGGCTTTTCGATTGGTGCAGGCGCGCCGCAATCATGTGGTTTTCGGGAGTCTCGGTTGAAAAATTGCGCAACGCATCCAGTCGAGCGGCAAATAAATCATACCAAGACGTACTTTGCGCCTCAAATGGGATCAGCCGGTATTTCCAGCACGGTTCGGTCGGCAACGTCTCGTCGCACCAAGGTTTCAGGGCGGTGGCGATCACCCCTGCGTCGTTGTTGCGCTTGTCGCTGATGAAGCGCGCCAGCGTCGCCGGGAGCCGGTGCGTGTACAGCTGCCTTGCGCTGCACGCGGCGCGCATGCAGAGTTCGAATTGGAAACGAGTGTCGCCCATGAAAACCGTCGATCTGTCTCGAGTATAGGCAGCGTCGTATACCTTGTCCATCACTGCTTCTTCCGCGCCGCAATTATGATCTGTGTTAAAATGCGGCTTGCGTTCCAGTCCCCAAAACCCCTGGCACCACCCCCACTTCTGCGAACTCAATTCGGCGCCGCGCACTCTTTTGTGCGTCAACAGTTTGCTGGGCGGGTCGGCCATGATCATCGGGTGCGTGTCCAGCTCTACCGTGGTGCTGGCACCATTTACAATAACTTGCCACCGCCCCCACGCTAACAACATTATTTGTTTGGCATCGGCATCGGCGCCCCCGGGGCAGTCCAACGTCAGCAACGCTGGTGCGTCCTGCATGGCGTTGAGGTCGAGCATGCGCACAGTTTCCCCCCACTCCTTGAACGTTCGTGTGCGCAGCACACTTTCTGGGTTGCCTTTGGCAAACCCTACCTTGACATTTGTAACGTAGCGCTTCAAAGCGACCGGAATCACCTCTCGTCCGAGTGCAACGTCGTCCGCGGCGTCTGTCGCCTTAATCTCGCTGCCGTCAACCGTGCCGTCTGCAAACACCGCAAAGACCTTGTTCGCGGTGCACACCGCGGCCGTTGCGGTGTCGGTTGGTAACGCAACCACGGCGACGTCGGCGTACTCGACGTTCGACGCGACGTTGTGCTCAACGCCGGTTTCAAAGGTAACGGTGGTACTGGAGACGTTGGTTTTGGCGTTCGTCGTCCAAACGCGGTGATTGTACATCACGACGTCGGCACCTGCGACGGCTGGAAGTGGCGCGGGGGTAAGAACTGGCCACGCGACCGCTACTGCGTACTCCTCCGCCGTCCCACCTAGCCCAACGTGCTTGACCGCCACGTGGGCCACCGCCGCTGAGGCGTTGTCGATCGTATGCGACTTTGACTCTGATTTTTTTTTGGTCCACTTGCTGTCGTCACTGTCCCACGTATAACAAAACGCCTCGACCCAGACTGTTGCGGCGTCCCGCAGCGTAACGGCGACCGCGGTTGCGGAATGATCGTCATTGACCGAGAACGCTGCGTGCAGCACCCGCGTCGGCAACTCCTCGAGCGTGATTGTGAACGACGGGCCTGATTCTCGCGCTCGTTGCATTGTTATGGTATTGCCGCTGACCTCTGCGAGCACTGCCGCGAACTCCGTTCTGTTGCTGTCCGGTTGTACCGGCCAGTGCTCAAACGCTGTCTGGACCACGACATTCGCTGGCGTTAGGCGCGCGATGGGGTCTTCCGGCGGCGTCGGTTCAAGCCTGTAGGAAATGTCGCTGGGCACCTGGGCGCACAGCGCCGGCGACGCCGCTATTCCCGTTAGGGCGCCGTACCATTCGTCCGCCATTGGACCGCGGGCACAAACTAAAAAAAAAAAAGAAAAAAAGTAAACCCAACTGTGGTGCGTGCGGAGTGAGTTGCGGTGGTTTATAGTGCGTGCCCTGCCAGCCCCGCGGCGGTCGCGGCCTCGAGCAGGCCCGGCACGCGGCCCGGGGCGACGTCGCGGTGCCACGCGTGGTGTTCGGTGGCGTAGACCTCTGCTGGGATCAAGGTCTCGATGTCGAGGTACGCCGTTTCGTACTCGGCGGCGATGGCCCCCCTGCTGATGCCCGCCGCGCCCGCGCGCCGGAGCGCCGCGACCAACGAGGGCTTGTCGCGTGCGTCGTGGGTTGAGCGTGCGCGGACCATCTCGGTGCTTCTGCTTGCCGACGGCGGGTGCGCGGCGTAAATGTCGACGAGCTTGGCGGCTGCGGCGCCGCGGCGGACTGCGCGGCGGAGCGCGTCGCGCGCGGTTGGGTCTGGGACCGCCGCGGCAAGCGGCTGCGGCAGCATGCACGCGTCCGCCGTCCGCGCTGCCAGCGCGTACGTGGCGTCGGCCGTCGTGCCGTCTGGGAGCGTCTCGAGCGCGGCGCCGCACACCGCCACGGCGAACCACGGCGCACGCTGGCGCACCGCCGTGACCAACGCTTCGAGTTGGTCTGGGGTGCGCGGGCCCAGCGCCTCTACGTTTTTGCGCAGCGTGGCGGCAGCTGCCGCGCGGCACACCGTGCACGCCTCGACCGCTGCGCGCGGCGGCCTGTGAATTCCGCACGACATTGTTGAACGCGTGCGCGGCTCTAGAGCTAGAGAGCTAGTTACGCGAGTGGGGGTTGGTTGTGTTGTACGACGAGTTTTATTTGTAAAAAAAGAGGGTCAAGAAAGCGACTCGCTGCTGTTTGTTTCTACGACGCGTACTTGTCCAGCGTGTTGCTGAGCGTTTGGTACTCTTTGAGGCGGCGGCGGATTTCGGCGGTCCGCAAGACGTCGAGCCAGTCGCCCTGCTCGACGAACGGCGCGTCGTCGTCAAGTATTTTGATGCAGGCGAGTGCCTCCGCTATGCCGGCCAACGTGGTTGCGCGCGCCTGCTTCTTTCCCGCGCGCGTGCTCGTGGAGTAGGTGGACTGCCGTGTTGGTCGAACGCCGCCGGTTTCTGGCTCTCCGCGTCGAGCGGCCAGGGATGTCAAGAGACCTGAGACCTGCTGCGACGTTTTTGCGGCTGGAGCAGACATAATTGTGCGCCTTCAAGACTTTTTTTTTTTTTTTGAACCCAAAAAAAAAAAAACAAAAAAAAAAAAAAAAGGGCCCATTGGACAAAGGGGACTGTTTTTTTTTTTTTTTTTGTTGTTGTCTTGAAGGCACACAAATTGCCTGGGCCGAAATGTCGTCCTACCGTTCGCTTGCAGGGCTGTTCCGTTCCGATCGGCGTGCCGGCAGCGCCGCCAAACAAGTGGGTGAACCAATGGGTCCGCGGCGAGTACAGTGGGCCGCGTTGACGCACGTTTTGCCGGCTTCGTTTTCGCCGCTGCCGCGGAGATTTGCGTGCTACCTTTCGTCCCGGCCGACAGTGAAGGGGCTCGCTGTTGGGGCCGGCCCGAACTACGGCGCTGAATTTGTGTTTTTCAAGGACGGGTCCAGCGTTGTTGTCGGCGTGCTTGTGGTGGACCCCCGGGCACACTTGAGCACGAAACTCGCGCTCGCCATTTTTGCCAAGCGTGGGGTCGAGTACTGGTTGCGCGAGTACCCCACGGGGTACGCGACGTCGCGGGCGTGGCTGCCCATGCCGGCAGCATGCCAGTGGGCGATGGCGAAGCGTGCGGTGGAGCCGAGTTTGACGAAGACGCGCGCTGCGCTCAGTGCTGCGCTGCGGCTGTACCTTGACCCCGGGGCGGGCGGCAACGCGTCGATGAGCCCGGCCGCACTCTTCGAGTTGTGCGTGGCGCTCGGGGGCCCGTCGTTTCAGCTCTGCCCCGACGGCAGCGGCTGGGCGTGGACGTCGCTGGATTCCATGTTTACCTTTGTGTCGACGGTGGCGCGTGCGCTGACGTCGTGGTCGCTCAACGATCACGCGCAGCCGCCGGGGCAGATCGGGGTTGTGGTCCTCCCCAACCCCGACCCTGCAAAGCCGGCCATCAAGAAGAGGGCGGTGAAGGCCCCCCTCGGCAGCGTGGTGCGGGCAGCGGTTGGCGAGATCAAGGAGCGGCTGCACCGGTGGGCCTGCACGGTGAACCCGCGCGAGCTCGCGGCGGCGCACCCCGTAATGGCCGCGCAGCTTGCCGCGGCGACCAACCGGAAGCGGAAGGCGTCTGCCTCCCTTGGCGGCGTTGCGGGTGCCATGCCGCTTTGCGTCGAGATGTGCCTGTACCCGCGATTCGGCAAGTACGCCCCCAACAGCGTGCGGTACCGAGTGATCGGGATCGTTCAGGCGGTTGGCTGCAGCGATGGTGTTGACCTCGACCTAATGAAGGCGCAATGGGCGGCGAACGGTTCGGCCGGCG
>ERZ807291.6079-NODE-6079-length-14761-cov-6.963892_pt1 | contig 14761 bp, 11 predicted proteins | sample MGYA00521257_ERZ807291 | MGnify/ENA primary metagenome ERZ807291 (study PRJEB31413, sample SAMN03169783) | marine metagenome | biome: Marine; feature: Water; material: Subsurface seawater | place: North Sea | collected 2011-04-28 | depth 1 m m ...
CTGTAAGGTTGGTCTGGGCGATCTTCATGGATCGATTGTCCCTGAAGATTAATTTTAACATGTGAACCTTGGGCAGATTTTGCAAAAATAGTATTGGCTTTTGCAATATCAATACTTTCTTTTTGTTCCTTGAAGATTGGAGCATGATCTTCAACCTGTATCAGGATTTCTTGAAGTTCAGCAAAATGATACTCTGGCGATTCGATATGATTACTTGCGAAAACCGGAATAGCAAACAAGGCACAAAAGTATAAAGATAAGGGTTTCACAAGGGCTTAAGATAGAAGCTAGTTATCTTAGCTCAATCTAAAAAATTAATCAGAGAAAACGGCAGGGAACATCTCCATCAATTGTTTCCCTGTCCACTGTTCAACTTGTTCGTTTGTATCTTCCCTGATCGCAGATACCTCACCTTCAGTTATTTCAGAAGCATTATTTCCCCAAGCATTTCGGACATAGGTCGTAACATTTGCAATTTCCCGATCATTAATTGGAACGGCAGCCATATTGACAGCGGCAGATGTCCCGTAAATCTCTCCTTTGACAGTTATTTCGCCTTTGAGCCCCTTAAGAATGATATTGGAAATAAGAGCAGGATCAGATGTGACCCATTTGGAACCAGCTAATGGAGGGTATTGTCCCTGTATTCCTAGGCCATTACTTTGGTGGCATGATGCACAGCGGACAGCAAATATTTTTTCACCAGATTCCATTTTCCTTTCGAGACGCAGTGCTTCTTTCTCCTCATCTGAAAGCTCTACAATGTCTGTTGGAGGGTGCAATTGGAATTGATTGGTGCTGTGAGCAAGTTGAATTGAACATACAAAAATGAGGCAACCGAAAACAAAAACAAACACCAATGGTGCAACCAAAAAGCCTTTGGTTGGAGGATGTTTCTCAATATTTAGTTTCGAATGAATATCCACCATTTCTTGGTCGGACATTGAACCCTGTGCTTTGCTATTTAGGTTATCTTCACTCATGAAACTACTTTTCCTCGGCGTTTAATTCCGCAGCTGTAAACATTTGCATGGGTGCTCTGCCCTTTAATTTTGTCCGCACCGCAGAAACTTCAAAAGAAGTAACGGCCGAAGCTGAGTTACCCCAATCATTTCTGATATATGTCAAAACATCTGCAATTTGTTGATCAGTTAATGAACCAGGAGGGATACCAGGGGGTGCCATAACATTATTGTAGGTAATACCATTGACGACAATCTCACCCATTAAACCATGAATCGAGATTTTGATGAGCCTTTCTTTATCACCAAGCACCCAATCCGAGCCAGCTAATGGAGGAAATTGACCTGCTAATCCTTCACCGTTGGGCTGATGACAAGTAAAGCAAAGTCCTCCGCCTGGGGCTGCTTTCATGTATATTTCTTTACCAGAGGCCATTTGATCAGATAACCAAGAAGGTAAGGATGTTTGATTTTGGTCAGGTTCAGTTGAAGGAATATCTGTATCTGATGAAACTACTGCATCATCAGGATCAATTACATAGGCCATTTCTGGAAGCTCATAGTCCTGATGCAATGAACTCAAATAGGAGACTAGTCTTTTAGCACGGATTGAAGGGACGATATAACGAGAAATATTAGAGTCATCAATAATGGTAATAGCTTTACCTGTAGGACTGTCTACCTCATCGTACAAAAACGGACTAGGCGGACACAAAGACAAAGGTACAACTGATTGAGGTTCAAACAAATGTTGATGAAGCCATTCTAAGTCAGTATGCCTATTGCCAACATTGGCAAGGTCAGGACCGATTCTTGTGTTACCCAGCATTACATGTTCCTGATGAATATAATCCCGAGCAACAGATGGTCGACTCCCCCAACCACGCTCAACATCAAAACCTGCCTCAACCATCCTCACTTGCTGAGTATGACAAGTCATGCAGCCTAAAGATAAATATTCTTTCGAGCCTTGCTCAGCAAGACCGCTCAAAGGATGAGGAAATAAATCAGCATCCACTGGAATGTTACCATCTTCATCCAGGCTTTCTGGTGATGGAGATAAATCTCCAAACTGAGCTCGGGCACCAACAACGAAAGCAAGCCAAGCAACACCGAGACTTAGGAAAATTCCAATGGTGAATTTGAAAAGATTATTCACGCCGCTACCTCCTTGCTGGATGCATCATCATTCGAAGAGATAAAATAAAATGGATTAGGGAATATTGCTTTCCAAACATTGATTACAAAAACAAGCTGCGAGAAGCCTAGTACTATGAAAGCCAGTTCGGTGATAAAAAAGTAAGGCATTACAGAAGATAATACAGATGACGCCCAATCCAAAGATGGTTGCTGAGCTAAAACACCATGGGTTAATCCACCTATTAAATAAGCAAGCAAAAGGATTAAAACACCGAATGCAGATGTCCAAAAGTGAAAAGCTTTCGCACTCTTGGCTATTTCATTGCCGGTTAAGCGTGGTAAAATATGGTATACCATACCAAAAATAATCATACTGAAAAAACCATAGACTCTCTGATTAAAATGAAAATCGTTGATGATTGAGAATTGAGTAATTTTGGCTACTGCAGGAAGAGAAAAGATAACACCGATGTAACTTGATATCGTGTAGGAGAGAGTTCCGAAAATGACAAACCGAAGCGGCAAGCTATCCCAAACTTTGCTAACATCAAGAAAAGCCGTGGAGTGGAAATTTGTAGAAGCTACAGCGATGGGGAATATCATTGCAATACTCATGACAGTACCGATTGCAGGTATCCACATAGGCACAGGTCCACCTTCCAGGTGATGGACAACGGACCAGGGTGCCAAGGTGGCAATGCACCAAAAGCCAAAAACGGCTAAATAATATTTATCAATAGGTCTACCTAAGATTGCGGGGATAATATAATAGGCAGAGCCAAGTGCGACAGGCGTCAGCCAAAGCCAAATAAGACTTTGGCCAAACCACATGGATAGTACGCTTTGAACTGTCCCTCTCGCAGAGTTTATTTCCAGTCCATTCCACGCAATTAAAAATAGCAAAGGAAACCAAAGGAGAGATGAAAGCAGGAACCACTGGGGAGCGATGGTATTCTTATTTTTTCGGGACCTGTGTACAACCAGAATGAAGAAAGCGATAATGCAGTATGAGATAAATAGGGCTGGCCAAACTTCCGTAGGCATTTCCAACATTTCATGGGGTGTCATATGACCGTCTAAAATACCAAGTAGACCAAAGGTGATAGCTAGGTTCCAAATAATACCAGCAAATACTAAAATTACCCTGCCTCTGGCTTCTGCTTGAGCTAGTCGTGAAACAACCCAGAGTGTAACAGCAAAAATTGAATTCCCGCCCCAACCATAGACAAAGGCGTTTGCCTGAGCTAATTTTATTTTGCCAAAGGTGAAAAACTCAAATGAAGACAAAAAATATGGATCGGTTAACTTTGCGGATGCGATGTATGCAAAAAGAGCTGCTGCCAGCAACCACAGACCGGCGGAAGCTACAAAAAAGCAAACCACAACTTTGAGGGATTTATCGATGATTTGTTCTGGGTTTAGCTTCACAATCAAATCAATCCTTTTTGTTAGCGGAAACATTGTAATGGGTAACCGTTTTGTTCATGAAAACCTCTAATGAAGAGTTGTTCTCTGAGTGGAACTGCTCAATTTTTGAATTATAAGCTGAATTTTCTTTATGAAATGATTGAATCTTTTCAGCTCGATCGAGATCTGTCATTGCGGTGATATCTTTGGGCTTGTCAGGCTGTAAAATGCTATGAACCCAAAGAAAGCCACAGGATAATAGGGTAACTATTATAAAGGTGAAGAATATGCTGCAGCCGTCTGCTCTTTGCTCTTTGGGGTTACTCATGATGATTTATTGAGTCCAAAATCCTCGGATCCCTAATTGGTATAATTTCTGCCGCTTTTGAGGAGAAACTCTTAATTACTGCCCAAGTACTGAGGCAACCTACCCCAACAAAGGCAAACAGTCCCCATATTAAGTGCGAACCCACTACTTCTCTAGCTTCGTACCCGACGAAAGCTCCAGGCATTATTTCTCTGCCTGGAATTATATTCCAGTAAAGATCCAGGGCATGGAATAACAATATCCAGAAAACAATAAAGAGAAGCTTATTACCATCCACTTTATTGCGGTAAAACAAAAGATAGAGAAATGGGAAAAAGAAATGTCCAAATATCAATCCCATACTTACCCAAAACCATCCGGAAATCTCACCTGTGTTAGGATTAATCTCACGGATTGTGTACCAAAAGGTCTCCTCAGGAATATTCGCACTGTAAATAAGGAAATACTGAGAGAAACTAACATAGGCCCAGAAAACGGTGAAGGCTAATGAAAGACAGGCAAGGTCATATTGGTGAGCCTGCTGGTAAAGACCTTTCAGGTTACCTTTAGCTTTGAGATATAAACAAGCAATGATAGTTATGGCGAGTGCTGCCCTCATTCCGGAAGCAAAAAACCAAACACCATACATGGTTGAAAACCACTGATATTCAAGGCTCATGAATAAATCAAATGCACCAAAAGTCAGAGCTAAGGCTGCCGCCGGAATGCCTGCAGCGGAAATTTTAGAACCAAGTCTAGTCCAATCGGGACTGCCATCTTTGTCTTGGGCAAAAGAAACTTTCCTAAGCCAATGACTAAGTCCACAAAAGACAGCAAAGTAACAAATAAGCCGAAGGCTGAAAAAATAGATATTTAAATACCCAGCCTTCTTTTGGTGCAAAACATCATCCTGAACAGTAATCACTGCATTGGCTTCCATGGTTGGACTGCTTGGGTTAACCCAAGACCATAAAATGCCTGAATTTTCACCACCAAACCAAACAACAAGAAGAAGGGGAATAAAACAGATGCCTAACCACGGAAACGCGGCAACGCCGTGTTCAAGCTGGCGCCGAACCACAGGACTCCACTTGGAATTGAAAATCCGGAAAATCATGATGAGCATCAGCATACCAATTGCAATACTGAGCCAAAAAGAACAACCCCATAGCCAGCCGAGGAAGGGGGCATTGTCACCATTTTTAAAACCAGTGGCTAGACCGATAAGACCACCACCTAGACCAATGACTGCCCCTACAAGTAGTTTTGTTGAAAAAGCAAAGCTTGGAGTGTCTGAATTTGTTGTGTCTGTACTCATGAACCAATCTTATTGGTGGCTTTGCCTACAAAGTCCTGTAAAGTTCTAACATATAATACCACGGCCCACCGCTCTTTAGGTGTAAGTTTATCACTCAAACCAAGCATGATACCAGAAGCTGAACCTGCACTGATAGCATGATAAATCTGTCCGTCCGACCATGCCCCTGAAGACTCTAAATAAGTACCTTTTTGAGAAGAATCAGAAAGGTTGCGCGGAGCAAGACCAAATTTCGATAGAACGCCTAACCCGTTACCGTAATCTCCGTGGCATATAGAACAGTGAATGTCATATTTTTCTTTACCTAAGCGGAGAAGGGACAAATCGACTTCAATCACTTCTGATGCACGTTCAACCCAATCACCGCTTACTGTTTTACCAGATTTGTAAGCAATAGATTTTAAAGTGGGTTTTGCGGAAAAAACATTTTCTAGGTTGTAAGCGTTACCCCTGGAAGCAGTCCCGGCAACTGGTAGACGGTCTGAGGAATCATCGGTAAAAATAGGGTTGCGAGTTTGGGCTTTAAACTTAGCCTGCCTGTCCATATCCGGGAAGACTTCAATAGGAGTATTGGTAGTAGTGCTCCCTCTGAAACCTAGGATTGAAATGGTTATGACAACCAGCAGAATATATATGGCAATAAAATATCTCATGGCATCAATCTATAGTTTCCCTGATTGTAGTGATGCTTTTGCCGCCTAAACTTTTCAGGAAAGAAGGAGTTTCAACTTCATCGAATTTCGGGTCTTCGATTTCGATTACTATCATAAACTTATCATCACCTGTTTTGCCGAAATTGGGATGTTCAAAAACGGCATGATTGTGTTGAGGTAGCCGGTTTAAAAAGAACATTCCAAACAAGGTACCAAAGGCAGCAAATAAAATAGTAAGTTCGTAGAAAACTGGGAATGGGTAAATGGGGCTAAAATAAGGCTTACCACCGACGATAAGTGGGTAATCGTAGGCATTCATAAACCAAACTATCAGCATTCCAGTAAAAAAGCCTGTGACTCCACCAAGCAAGGTAAAGCATGGAACCTTTGATCTGCCCACACCCATTTGGGCATCAAGACCATGAACAGGAATAGGGGTATAACACTCCCAATTCTTATAGCCTTCCTCTCTAACTTGACCAGCTGCCTCGTAAATATCCTTGGCAGAGTTAAAAGTCGCCGACACCCCATACTTAATATCCATCGAAGTGGCCATAATCAATTAAGAGTGCTTCCCTCCATGTGGGTTTGCTTGTGGCATTACGGACTTTACTTCGGCAAGCGGCATAAGGGGTAAAAACCTAAGAAAGAGAAGAAACAGAACAGAGAAGAACCCAAAAGTTCCAAAGAATGTAAATATATCAACCACCGTCGGGGAATAATAACCCCAACTCGAAGGTAAGAAATCGCGAGAAAGAGTGGTGTTCGCAATAACAAACCGCTCGAACCACATACCGACATTGACAAAGATAGAAATAATCCAAACAAGCGGAGTGTTTTCACGGATTTTCTTAAACCAAAATAATTGTGGGCAAATCACATTACAAGAGACCATAATCCAGTATGACCACCAGTAATTACCAAATGCACGATTAATAAAGGCAAAGCCCTCGTATGAATTTGCACCATACCATGCGATAAAGAATTCCATGGAGTAGGCATAGCCAACCATGCTTCCTGTTGCTAATGTGATTTTGCACATGTTGTCAATGTGCGTTTGGGTGATAAGATCATGGAGACCAAACACAGCCCTTAATGGAAGGAGAAGGGTAAGAACCATACCGAAACCGGAAAAGATTGCACCAGCAACAAAGTAAGGAGGGAAGATTGTCGTATGCCAACCAGGAAGATTAGCCACAGCAAAGTCAAAAGAAACGATCGTATGCACGGAAAGAACCAAGGGAGTGGAAAGTCCGGCTAACAGGAGATACGCCATTTCAAAGTTCCGCCAATGATTATTCGCATTTCGCCATCCCATAGCCAAGACGCCATAGAAGTATTTCCTCCATGTTTCTTTTGCCCTATCCCGAAGAACAGCTAAATCAGGGATCATCCCCATATACCAAAACAGGATTGAGACAGTAAAGTAAGTAGAGACTGCAAACACATCCCACTCTAAGGGACTCCTAAACTGGGGCCAAATGGCATTTGCGTTAGGCAATGGGAACAACCACCAGGCAAACCAAACACGCCCAACATGAAATAAAGGAAAAATCCCAGCACACATGACAGCAAAGACTGTCATGGCTTCAGAACCACGATTAATAGAGGTTCTCCACTTTTGCTTTAATAGGCAAAGGATCGCAGAAATTAAAGTACCTGCGTGCCCAATACCAATCCAAAAAACAAAATTAACAATTGCCCATCCCCAATTCACAGGGTTGTTATTCCCCCACACCCCAACACCTGTAGAAACAAGATAAACAAGTCCCATGCCAGTAAAACTGGCAATTATCATCGAAGTGATGAAACACCACCACCACCATGTCGGGGTTTTTCCCTCAACGATACCACAAATTTTCTCGGTTACCCAATTAAAGCTACGCTTGTTAAGAACGAGAGGAGGTTCATGCCAAGGTGCTGGGTCTACCTTATCAAGAATGGCTGGACGATCCACTGAGGAATCAGATTTTGTATCAGATGCCATGATCAGTGATTACTTGAGTGGTCCTCGCCGTGATGGCTTGGATGTGCCTTATCATGGTATTCACGGGCTGCATGGGGAGATGCAGTGTGATCAGGCATGCGTGGGTTAGGGTTTCGAACCTTGGCAAGAAATGTTGTTCGGGGGCGGGTGCTTAGGTATCCAAGAACGGAATAATCACGAGGATTTGATTTTAACTTACTCACTTCACTTTGCGGATCTGAAATATCGCCAAAGACGATTGCATCTGTTGGGCAAACTTGTTGGCAGGCTGTTTGCACCCCGCCATCAGCAACCTTCAATTCATTGCGATCCATTACAAGATCTTTACCGTCTTTACCAGATTCGAGAGTCTTTTTCCTCTGGGCTTTCACCTTGGAGCGGATTTTAGACTCTTGAATACGCTGAGTACAATAGGTACATTTTTCCATAACACCCCGCATACGGACTGTTACATCTGGATTTTTCCCCATCGCGGAAATGGAATCATTTTTCTCACCTAATGGACCTTTGTAAAGATCATCCGTCTTTCTTTTATTCCAATCAAAAAAGTTAAACCTGCGGACTTTGTATGGGCAATTATTGGCACAATAACGAGTACCTACGCAGCGGTTATAAGCCATTGCGTTAAGACCTTCTTCATCATGCACAGTTGCATTTACAGGGCAGACAGTTTCACAGGGTGCTGTTTCACAATGCATACAAGCAACGCCCTGGAAAGAAACTTGGACATCTGATGGCAGTTCAGCTCCATCTCGTTCTGTAGAACTAAAGTAACGATCAAGGCGAATCCAGTGCATTTCTCTGCCTCTTAAAACCTGATCTTTGCCAACGACGGGGATGTTGTTTTCGCTTTGGCAAGCTACTACGCATGCACTGCAACCTGTGCATTGATTAAGATCAATAGACATTCCCCATTGGTGCAAGCCATGTTCTTCAGACTTTTCATAATTATGATCTGGATGCTCATACGAGGAATTACCTCGAGGTGTAGTCTGTGACTTAAATGCCAAGTCTTTATCCAAATCTTTTCCATAGATTGGAGGGGAATGAGACTCTGCCCCCATGTGATGAGCGAAGGATGTATCCGACTTGTATTCATCTGCATTTGCTTCCCGAACGATGGCACGACCTTCCATTGACCAGTGTTCTTGCACATTTGCTAAAGTCTTGAACTCACTTGTGGGTGAGTAAGTTGCATTGGTTATCACTCGATTGCCATCGGTATGTAACAAACTGAGTGCGTTGTAACCGAGGTCATTCCCTACTCTTCCTGCATGATTCCTGCCGAAACCAAGAGTTGCGACAATGGTGTAGTCAGCAAGACCAGGTTGCACATAAACAGGCCCGGTTAGGCTGTGGTGATCATCAATCTGTAGGGTAATTACGGGAGCCTTCTGCTTACCATCATCAAAAACAGCTGCATCTGGAGCAATTTGACCGTTTTTATTAAGCATAGTTGGTTTAGGCAAAAGACCTATTCCGGGATGCTTTGCTTCAAGATGTTTGGCAAAAACAGGACTGACAAGAAGTGCATTATCCCAAGTTAATTTAGATATTGGATCAGGACATTCAAGCATCCATCCATTGTTTGAGAATCTTCCATCCCATGTGTGGAAATCTGGGGTCAACAGAATTTCCAAGGAAGAACTTCCAAGTTCTGCGAAAACAGGATTCAGAGATTTAACTTTTCCATTAATATCCGCAAAGTTTGTCTTAAATGACTGCTTGGTTTTGTGAACTCCGATTCGTAGAAAATCCTCAAAGGAAACATTTGATGAGTTTAATTTTTTGTAAGCATCAAGCACCAAAGCATGAGCATCACTAGTAGAACCACACAAATCTGAAAGCACTTCAATATCCGACCGTGTATCAAATAGAGGGGCGATGAGGGGTTGCACTGGAACAACACAGGAGCGATCCCAGGTGTAACCCATGTCCCAACTTTCGAGAAAGTGGGATTGACCGATATGATGATCGCAGTATTGAGAAGTCTCATCAAGGTTGTGCCCAAGGTGGACAGAGTTTTCTACTTTACTTAGTAAATCAACAAGGCCGCTATTTGGACAGTTATAAACTGGGTTTCCACCAAGAATGATAAGAGATTTCACCCGACCTTGCTCAACATCGGAAGACAAATCATCAAAAGAGTACGAAGATTTAGGCTCAGTTGGTAAATAGGTAACGCAACTCCCAATACAACCAAGTGCCTGGTTAATAGCTAATGAAAGCAAATGAACTCCTTGGGTTTGATGGAGGCCAGCAAGCACGACAGATTGCCTGGGTTTCTTGAGCAGATCTTTTGCACATTCAGCAATCCATGATCGGTCAACCTCAACATCTTTGCTGATCTCGAGAAGGTGATCGATAAGCTTCCCGTCTTTGCTTTTCTGTAGCGTAAGGATTTCAGCGTAAAAAAGAGCTGCGAATGCCTCCACCCTAGTAGATGAAAGGCGCAGCCTGTGATCGGCAACCCCACCAGTAAGTGTGAGGTCGGACTCAACCGAATAAAGCCTGTTCATGGTTGAGGCATCGGATGCTTTCAGAACCTTGCGCCCAGACATAAACTGGCGGGAATTTACGATTGAGTTAGGTTCACGATTACCCAAGAAGTCACAGTCTAAAGAGAGCACTTTTTTTGCTTTTCCCAAGTTGGGTAAAGCTCGTAGATTTTGAGATTCTCCTAAGCCACGAGAAAGAGAAGATTCAGCTTGGTATGGGTCTATTGGTTCATACTCGAGGTGCTTCACACCCTTCGACGAGAGTTGATTTAATAAGTCTTTCCTGATGATTGAATCAGAAGAATCTGAAATAATTGCGACACCGCCAGCATTTGACCAATCAGAAATCTCAGTAAGTAATTCGGCAGAGTTTGCCTTTTTCCAACGAGTTGCGGTTTTACTGCCCTGAGTTACTTTTTCCCGTGTAAAAGAGCCTTTCGACCGATCTGGGTCGTAAATGTCGAGAATAGAAGCTTGGGAGTATATATCGGTGCTGCCACCGGCCCTAGAGTAAGAGGGGTTACCTTCTATTTTAGTTGGCCTACCTTGATGACTTTCAGCAATAAGAGGAGAAAAGCCAAAGGGGGACGGGCGGGATGTTGCGTAAAAAGAAGGAATCCCAGGGATTAACTCCTCAGGGCTTTTTCCGTATGGAAGAATAGTATGCTCAGGCCTTCTGCAACCTGCCATACCAAGACCTGCGAGGCCAAAAGAGGCAGCCATTGTTTTGAGGAAACCCCGGCGCTGGACATTATCAAGCAATTCAGCCCCTTCAGGAAACTCTTTATCAACCCAAGTTCGGAATTCAGATGTTTCGGCTAACTCGTCAAGACTCTTCCAGTATTGCTTCCCTGAAAGAAGCGGTTGACTATCGTTTTCTTTAATCATCTGTGACAACCTGTGCAGCTCAGAGGAGGATTGATTCCCCAGTTTGTTTTAAGTTCAAGCCCAGCATGAATTTGAGCAAGGTCGGGATCAGCTTCGGGTTCTGCGTTTACCGTCCAAGCTAAATTTGTAACCTCACTGTTAGGGCGAAGAGCCATTTCTGGATTTCGGTGGCATTCGAGGCAAAAAGACATACTTAAGTGTTTCGCGTGGTAAACCTCTTCCATTTCGTCTATTCGGCCATGACATTCGACGCAACTAACCCCGCGGTTAACATGAATGGCATGGTTAAAGTAAACATAATCAGGGGCTTTGTGCACGCGGACCCATGGTACAGCAGGTCCGGAGTTAAGCACTCCATCGCCGTTTAAATCTTCTTCACTGGTTAGTTGTCCATCCCGATTAGCGTCTTCCCCGAAATAAGAATCCCTAACAACTTCCAAAAGCGGAGAGTCAGCTTTAACATTTTTGTGACAAGACATGCAAACATTGGCAGAAGGTATGTTGGCATGAGATGACTTTTCTACTCCATGGTGACAATACCGACAGTCAAGACCAAGTTGCCCTGCATGAAAACTGTGATCGTAAGGTACAGGCTGGGTAGGCTGGTAACCTACACGGGTATATTTAGGTGTTGCGTAGTAAGTAATAGCTGCCACAACCCCACCACCAAGCATGCCTAAAGCAATGATAAGCTTTACAGGAATGGTGTTCGTCCAGCGTGGAAATAAATTTCTCACGAACGCGATGGATGAGTAGTAATTGCAGGCACGGCAATCTGTTTAGGCTAGCAAACTCAAATGCACAATATTAAAATATCTTAACCACTACTATTAATAAAACTTAATAAAAATTATTAGCTCGGTTTCACAGGCTCAGTTTGCTTAAATAAAAATTTTCAAAATCCTTGTAATTGAACTTGAAGACTTCATCAGAAAGACACGATGTAATCATTTTGGGAGGAGGTATGGGGGGCATTTCGGCCGCCATCTCTGCAGCAAGGGAAGGTGCCAATGTGGCTCTCTTAGTTCGAGGCCACATTTTAGGCGGTTTGCAGAACCCTAATGCTAAGTTCCCAGCTTCATTAATGGCTGAAAATTCTTTTCCTCATCCAAGAAACGGTGGGGTTTATGAAGAATTATGCTTAGAGATTTTAACCTCAAATTGTGAAGGTACTCATTTAGGTCAGTCGAGGATATTACAAGAAATTGTACGCAAAGAAAAAAGGGTCAGTCTATTCCTGAATTGCCTGCCATGTAAGATTGAGTTCAGCGAAGATAAAGATTCTATCTGCTCTTTGCAGGTCATTGATTCAGATCATGCTTTGTTGAGAACGTTTAAAAGCAAATTTTTCATCGATTGTACAGATAACTCCCAATTAGCAAGCTTAACTCCTGGGGTGGTCCCGGTAGAGCATGATTTAACGGAAAGAAAAAGCCCGAATAAATCCAACCCGCTTAAGATATCTAGTATGATTCATGTAGCAAAGGCAGAGAAGCACATTCCTTTCTCCGCACCTTCCTGGGTTAGATGGAAATGGGAGGACAACTCGATACTAGCCAAGGTCGAGCTCATGGAATCCTTGGAATCTTCTTTGGAAGGAGATCATATCTTGGAGTGGCATGGTTCTGCCTACGCCGAACTAAACTCTTCTGAGGGGCTCGCCTGGAGCGCATGGGATTACCTGAAAAACAGATCGCCTATAGCAGAGATACTTTCCCCCTATTACATTAGCAATATTTCTCATCGTGCCATTACAGTTCTGGGGTATAGAGGTGAGAGTGTTCACAATGTAAAAAATAGTGATATTTTAGAGGGAGAGAAGCACCATGATTCTGTGGCAATTTCCTGCTCTCCCCTCCCCTCCGATGAAAGCCTGCAATTTTCCGCAAGGAATCGGGTGGCAATATCTAAGCCTTTTGAGGTCCCTTTAGGAAGCCTTCGATCGGATAAAATCACTAATTTATTTTGGGTAGGTGATAACATATTTAGCCCGACAGAGCCGTGCTTATCTGTAATCGACACCCCCACACTTTCCAATCTTGGTAGTGCTTGCGGCACAGCCGCCGCGTTTCTTTGTAACCCTGAATTAAATTTTGCAAGGTCTCTCTTTATTAAGAATGTCCAAGCATCCCTCAGGAAACAGAATCAGATCACATCATTAGATATTGTCCCTGAGACAGGCAATAAAGCTTTAAATGCTCAAGTCTCTGCATCCTCAACATATTGCTTGAGTGCCGAAAATTCTGATGGGGTGAGGAATTCAATATTTTTAAAGCACTGCCTTCTACAGGTACCTATTCAAACAACTACCATTGATGAAATCCAACTTATCGTTCAGTTTAAACAAGAGACTCAACTCGATGTAAAACTTCTGGAAGGATCCTCTTACAATTCAGTATTTCCAGGTAGATGCCTTTTCAGCGAAAGGTTTACCTTCGCTCAGCAGGATGAAACTCGAACTACATTTCCGATCTCAAGCAAGATTCCCAAAGCAGGTTGGCATTTTTTGGAAATTTACGCGGACAAGGAATTTGGTATTCAAATGCAGGATGATGTACCTTACGGCATAACCATTCATAAAGCTAACTTGCCAACATCCGCGAAAACCAAGAACGCTTACTCTCAGTTTCAGGCACCGACTACAAATGCCCCGAAATTAACTCAGGGTCCAGTATTAAATATGAAGCCGAAACAGGACATTTTCTCTCCAGGAAATATGATTAATTCAAGTTACCGACCTTCCCATCTACCTAATTTATGGATATCCCAGAAGACAGAATTCAAATATCCCGAATTTGTTGAGCTTAACTGGGCAGAACCAATTTCCATGAAGCAGATTGATATTACTTTTGACGCTGCTTACAATTATCACCTCCCTGACCACCCCCAAAGATATAAAGACAATCATATTCACTCCCTGATCAAGGATTACAATATTTATTTAACAGATAAAACTAACCAATCTAAAAAAATATTAGAAGTTCGCGGCAATCGCAAGTCACTGAATAGCCACACTTTTACCGGGCATTTAATTTTAGGTTTAGAGATAGAAATCCTCTCTACATACGGACTAAATCGGGCGCAAATTTATCAAATTCGCGTTTTTTAGGTCTAGATCAACAATTACTGTGAAAAATTATATCATTAGTACTTGCATGATATGTATTTTTGGAAAATAAGGTAATTATGAAACCTGTATCCGTATTACTGAGAATTTTGAGCACTCTCTCGCTATTCGGGCTGGCTACCTTGCTATGGGTAAAGTGGGATACAACCAATACTCAGTCTCATGCCTTTCTTGACGAAACCGTTGAGAATGCTTACACCATTCTGCAATCAGCAAAAGAGGCACAGTGGAAAGATATAGCTACCAAAAAAAGTGCCGTTTCTGATGTTTTCGAGGCAAATGAGCAAATTTCTCCTGATGAAGACAACCCCCTTGAACAGGCAATCATTGCTCTTCGGAGCTCAGAAGACCAAATTTTGCGTAACCCCGATTACCGGGACAGCTTGGAAGCCCTCTACAAAGAGTTTGGCCCGGAATCATTAATTTGGGATGCAGAAGGGAAAAAATGGAAGATTAACCCAAATCGAAAAGTCG
>ERZ807291.6083-NODE-6083-length-14752-cov-5.586378_pt1 | contig 14752 bp, 15 predicted proteins | sample MGYA00521257_ERZ807291 | MGnify/ENA primary metagenome ERZ807291 (study PRJEB31413, sample SAMN03169783) | marine metagenome | biome: Marine; feature: Water; material: Subsurface seawater | place: North Sea | collected 2011-04-28 | depth 1 m m ...
AATAATCCAAGGCGTAGGCACCCACCCCCAATCCCATGAAAAGCAGGAAGGCTGTTAGGATAATCATACGTCGGAGAGTGCGATCACTTGAGTTTCTCATTTCCCTCAATTGATTCATGGCCCGGTGAATTTTGGATACATCTTCTCCGTTCACGCGAAGAGAAGATATTTCATTTCTAAATTCCGTTTTCCAAGTTTCGGAAGGTGTTTCCACCTCCACAAGATTTGACGGAAGAGGAGTGCCTTGCTCCATTTCTTCCTCCGAACCCTCTTTATTTGTTTGGGAGATTGGATCTTCGGGCATCAGGCGTTTTCCTTGGGTTTCTTTTTAGAATAGGCAAATTGTGCGATTTCCATATCTACGGAGGGTTGGCCTTCCTTGTCGGTTACTTGATGGATGTACTCGGCCACCGAGTTTGCAATCAGGGTAGACATGTTTAAGTCCAGAACTTTCGCCAAATATTGCATTTTGTCGTAAGTGGATTTGCTTACCCGCCCGTTGATCGCAACAAAAGTTTCTTTTCCATCAGTCGTCATATTTAAGGAGTGTTTTTTACAGGCAACGGAAAGTCAGCAGGGGCGGACCATTTGTTTTTGTGAAAACTAAATCCGAAATCACGAAGTTCGTAGTAGGCTGTTCTGGGTAATAAAAAATGGTCCATTAATGTCCTCTTTGCACCACTTGGTTTAATGACAAACCATCTTTCATATTTACGATCCCATACAATGGCGTGCATCAGAGAACTCTTTGTATTAAGCTGAGCCATTGCCTCTAAAGGAACAAAGATCTTATTGGTTGTATCAAGACGATCAATCCCGGCGTCCACTAATTCGTCCAATTTGTCTACCTTGAATCTCATTAAGTGAGTTATTCGTAGATCAAAACCACTCCAGGTTCAGTAGCACTGATTTTTGCACCCTTTCGGATTCTCTTCCTGGTAATACAAATTCCGATTTACGGATAAATGAAGAGATCGTTTATCCATACCTAAAGTTTTTACCTTACCGGGAGTGCAACCGCTTCCTGTGTGCTTCTGGCAAGGAGTATATTATTCCCCAAAATGGGAGTGCTCCAGCATTTCCCAGAAAGAATTTTCTTTCTTTCAAGTTCGATATATTTTTTTGGGTTTGCACCTGCTATTACCAGTTCGCCATGATCAGAAAGGACCAGCAATTTATTTCCGGAGCGAATTAAGTTTCCCGGGCCAAACCCCGGTTGGCTCCAACGAATTTTGCCACTAATTAAATCGACGCATTGCAGGGGTGCCTTTCCATACTCCTTAAATCCAAAAATCCCATAGAGATTTCCCTCGAAAAACAAGGGTGTGCTCCAATGAACCATCAATTCGTTACGTTTTCTCCATATTTGTTCGCTGCTAAATAACTGGTTTTTTTTCGATATTTTAAACAAGCCAGCCCCAACTCCATAACCTGCTGAGCAAAAAACATATTCACCGGCCACTACAGGGGATGCGGCACTTGAAACCTTATAGGAAAATTTTTGTCGCCATAATTCCTCTCCGTTTTTGGGGTTTAAGGAAACCAGTCCAGACCGGCAGAGAAAAATGACCTGTTTCTGACCGTGAATAGATGCATAGGCTGGTGTAGCATGCGTGGCAGTCTCGCTGCCAGTTTTCCAACGCAGTTTACCAGAAACCCTATCAAATCCGAGCATGCTCTCTTTCGGACCTCCTCCAATTACAATTACCAGGTCATTGACGACTAGGGGGGAGGATGCATTCTTCCAGGTAATGTTTTTACCGTTATATTCTTGAATTACATCGACCTGCCAAATCGTTTTTCCCGATTTAGCGGACAAGCAATACAAAATCATGCTGGAATCATAAACAAAAACCTGCCCCTTACTTATGGTTGGGGTGGAGCGTGGGCCATCCCCCCCGGAATTATCAGGGGTTCCCGCATTTCCCCCACTATGTCCGTAATTGGCTACGCCTAACCATGTTTCCCACAACCGCTCACCAGTCAGCAAGTCCAGGCAGATGCAAAGTTCACGCAATAAACCGTCTTCATCTTCTTCTGCAACCAAAGTAAAACCCGAATTTGCATTGGTTGAAAAGGAACTGAATCCAAGGGGAGTTGATGCGGTCCATGACAGCGGGGCATTAAGTAAACCCGCGGAATTTGGGCTAATTAAATTTGTGGTCGATTTATCAAACAAGGGACCATGATATTGTGGCCAGTTTGCAAGGAGGGTCGAAAAAGGAATTAATATAAGGATGAGCACATTTTGCATGCCTTGTTTTTCTTTTTATTCTCTGGAACGAGCAAGCGTCAAATGGAGGATTTTCAAAGATCCTGCAGGTGGGAGGGGAAAATGCTTGAACGTTATGGGAACCGTGACAATCTGAAGACCTTTTATCCAGATGAATGTACACGAATACCAAGCAAAGCAACTTTTCGCAGATGCCGGGGTGACTGTGCCCAATGGGACTGTCGCTCAATCTGCGGATCAAATTGAACAAGCTCTCGCATCCTTTCCTCCCAACCAAGCGGTTGTGGTGAAGGCCCAAATCCATGCCGGTGGTCGAGGGAAAGGTACTTTTACCAATGGTTTTCAGGGTGGCGTGCATGTTGTGTCTTCTTCTGCAGAAGCACGGGAAAAAGCGGAGGCCATGCTCGGAAATATTTTGGTGACCAAGCAGACTGGAGATGAAGGAAAGGAAGTGGGGACGGTTTATTTCACTGAGGCTTCCGATATCGATAAAGAATTTTACCTAGCCATCTTGAGCGACCGTGCAACTTCAAAACCTGTAATTATTGCTTCGACGGAAGGTGGGGTTGATATTGAGGAAGTTGCCGAAAAGACCCCGGAAAAAATCACTAAGGTTTTGATTGATCCATCGCTGGGCATCCGTCCTTACCAAGCCCGCCAAGTTGCCTTTTCTCTGGGGTTAAGTGGAGATTCCTTCAAGCAGTGTGTAAAGTTGGTTACTAAATTGTACGACTTCTTCTGGTCCAAGGATTGTTCCCAAGTGGAAGTCAATCCATTGGTGCTTACCCCAACTGGAGATGTTCTAGCTTTGGACGCTAAAGTAAATTTTGATTCCAATGCCCTGTTTCGTCATCCAGATGTTGTAAACTTGCGCGATCTTAGCGAAGAAGACCCTAAAGAGGTTGAAGCTTCCAAATTCGATCTCAACTACATCGCTTTGGACGGAAATGTTGCCTGTATGGTTAATGGTGCCGGCCTGGCCATGGCCACAATGGATATTATTAAACATTATGGAGGATCACCCGCCAATTTTTTAGATGTTGGAGGAGGTGCCAATGAGGAACAGGTGGAGAATGCTTTTCGGATTTTGGTTTCGGACGATGCTGTAAAAGCGATCCTCGTTAATATTTTTGGAGGTATTATGAAGTGCGATGTCATTGCCACTGGAATTGTCAATGCCGCTCGCAAACTGGACATGAAAGTTCCCTTGGTTGTACGCCTGGAAGGAACCAATGTGGAACAGGGCAAAAAGATTCTTGCCGACAGCGGTCTGGCCCTCGAACCTGCTGATACTCTTGCTGAAGCTGCAGAAAAAATTGTCAAACTGGCAGCCCAATCTTAATCCCCCCACTTTTTACCCAGAGATTTTAAAATGAGTGTTCTCGTAAACAAAGACACCCGGCTAGTGGTTCAAGGAATCACCGGAAGTGCCGGTAGCTTTCACACAAATCAGTGCATCGAATATGGTACCAATGTCGTGGCCGGAGTCACACCGGGCAAAGGTGGTCAGAAATTTCAGGATGCCGTACCTGTATTCGATACAGTCCAGGAGGCTGTGGATAAAGAGGGAGCCAATGTGGCAGCCCTCTATGTGCCACCTCCCTTTGCCGCCGATTCCATCCTTGAGGCAATCGATGCGGAAATCCCCTTGGTTATCGCCATAACAGAAGGTATACCAGTTCGGGATATGTCTGAAGTTAAGGCTCGTCTGGCCACTTCCAATACCCGTCTGATTGGACCAAACTGTCCAGGTATTATCACTCCAGGAGAGTGTAAAATTGGTATTATGCCTGGATATATCCATAAACCGGGAAAAGTGGGTATTGTTTCCCGTTCTGGCACCTTAACTTATGAGGCTGTCTGGCAGATTACATCGGCTGGGCATGGCCAATCCACCTGTATTGGAATAGGAGGAGACCCGATCAATGGAACCAGTCATTTAGACGCAGTTAAATTATTTAATGAAGATCCCGATACTGAAGCAATTATTTTGATAGGAGAGATTGGTGGAACTGCTGAGGAAGAAGCCGCTGCCTTCATCAAAGAACATGTGGATAAACCTTGTGCCGCCTTTATCGCCGGGCGTACAGCTCCTCCCGGTCGCCGCATGGGGCATGCCGGTGCCATTGTGTCTGGTGGCAAGGGAACGGCCGAAGCCAAGGTGGAAGCCCTGCTTGATGCGGGTATTTCAGTGGCCGAGACCCCCTCGCACATGGCTGATGCACTCTTCAGAGTTTGGAACCCCTAGGCCTTTAATTTTAGATATTTACAAGAGCAATTAGGAAGTTCCTGTAAGCAATCCATTCTTCCGGGTAATTTTTTGTTTTCATCAAGGGGAGAAAAAAGTTTTCGTACCTTAATGAATGAAAACCCTCCTGATTTTCATGAGGTAACCTCAATGGAGGCCTTAACAACCAGTGCTGGGAATATCCCTCCCATAAATTATTTTTCAATGCTTGATCTGTAATTTCCTGAAGAACCTCTTTTGTACTCCATTGAAAATCTATAGATAGGGCTATGAAGTTGTACCACATGGCTACATGGTCCATTTTAACAGAAAGCAATTTTACTGCGATTTGTTTCAAGTTTTTAGGATCTAGGGATTCTGCAAGATCATTAGATCGCTTGGCCACAAGTTGTTTGATTGTTTCAAAGCCCAGGGAATTTAGTAGCTCGGGAAGAATGGCTAATGTATTTGAAAAAAACCGAAGATTGTCTTCCTCATCATTGAGGATGTTACCTAAAAATGCAGCACCAAGAAGTTGGATATCTTGTTTTTGGTGTTGTTGCCAAAGTAATTTTCCCAAAAGAAATTGGTCCTTAGGCAAGTTGATTTGCCTTTTCTTGGCTAACTGGTCTTCAATTTTCAGGAAATTCAACAATTCTTTCAACATGCCGTCGTAAGAATATTCTGATTTCATACGCTCTTGACCATTCAACGCTACTAAATTTCCTTTTTCTGGATTACTAAGAAAGTGAATTAATTTTTCTTCCAAGTTTTTAGAGTCAAAAGAAATGAAATCCTTCTCTTCATCCAGCACACCGTCTAGCGAAAATTTTAAACCTTGCTCGACTGCATTAGCTTGAAAGAGCAGGGCTCCAGAATTTATGATTTCACAAGTGCGGTAATTGTATGGACCATTAATGGCCACAACATTAATGGAAATTTTACTGTTTTTAAGTAAGTTTACATACTCAGCTTTGGAAAGATTACTTTCAATTTTTACGACATACTGTTCGGACCATTTGGATTTGAAGTTTTCGACACATTGAATGACCTGATCCCGTAATCCATGGTATGCTGGATTATTGTTTTTAGAAAAGGTTACAGAGACATCGATTTGACGGGACTTCCAGTCACTTGGCTCACCCAATGACTGGTGAAAAGAAGCCCAGTTCAATCCAAATGGAAGGTTAAAAACTTTTGCTTTTTGATAAGAGCAGGCTGGGGAAAATACTTTCCCGACTGGTAAAACTACATCAAACATCTCGCAAATTGTTTTGGCTGCTGGTCCGTGTTGATGGTGGCAGATTCCAGCTACTGTGGGAAAAGGCATCTGCGAAAGACCATTCGGTTGCATGTGCCCGTGGGCAGCCTGCATGTCTAGGAAAAGATTTGGCCTAAACCCTTTGGGGAATCTTTTTCTTATGGTAGAGAAATCGTCTGTCGAAGGCAGATAATAGATTCGATCTATTGAAGAGTTTTCCTTTTCTACGGATGTAGTCAGCGAGACAATATCGGCAATTTTGAGAAGCTCAAGCGTATGAAAATTGGGAAAATGATGATCGTTCACATAACCGAGCAGTACAGCCGGACGTTTTCTTCTAAGAACTAAAAGGTTTCTTAGCCTAAACCGATTATATTCTTTAAGAACTTCGCGAAGATCGTCCCAATGCAGATTTGAAGAACTTAGCAGGACTTCCCATTTCTGTTCTATTTCGTGAAAGTGGCTTTTCGATCTCGCTTCATTTTCTTCGCCCTCTAAAACTTCAATTTTTTCCCCTATCATAGGATATTTATTTCTTGGTTATCAAGGAATGAGCCTTTTTACAGTTTAAAGTGGATCAGGTACTTATCTCCGAGTTCAGCCTCGGGCAACAATTCATCAAGCTTCCATATTTTTGACGGTGTCAAGTTGGAGGATTTTAACTCCTCTGTATAATCTCCCCCTTTTAAGTATAATATTCCATTAGCTGGAGAATGGTGCGAGCCTTTGGCCACTTTATCCCTCACCCAGCCAAAGAAAACGGGCAGGGATGTGACTGCCCTGCCCAGTACAAAGTCATAAGATTTTTTTCCCGGCAATTCTTCCACTCTGCCTCGACGTACCTCAGTATTGGAAAGTTCCATGCGTTTCACCATATCTTCGACCACCATGATTTTTTTCCCGATTGAATCCATCAGGGTGAATCTTGCTTGCGGATAGCAAATGGCCATGGGGATGCCGGGCAATCCCCCGCCAGTTCCGACATCGAGCAGACGGGCTTTGGGCATGAGTCGGAGAAATTTGGTCAGGGTCAGGCAATGGGCGAGGTGTTTGGTCTCCAGGCGATCCATATCCTTGCGGGATACCAGGTTGATTTTGGCATTCCATTCCCTGAGTAATTTTGCGTAGAGCTTGAGCTTTTCCCAGGTTTCATCTGAGAGATCAGGGAACCACTCCTTTAAAATCATCCATGAATCCGCAGGCTTATTCATTACTCGCTTTGGGGAATTTTGTTAGACGGATAAAAGCGGGCGGGCAAGTAGTCTAATCCACGCAAATTTCGGGCAAGCTCTTGACCAAGTCGTCGATCGCTTTTGCCTGGGCGAGAAAATCTTCAAGTTTGTCAAGGGGCAGGGCACAGGGTCCATCGCATTTTGCCTGTGCCGGATCCGGGTGAGATTCCAAAAATAATCCACCGATTCCCTGGCTCATGCCAGCAAGCATTAATTCAAAGACTGCTTGCCGGCGACCCCCTGCTGAATCACTCCTGCCACCTGGGATTTGTAACGAGTGAGTTACATCAAAAACCACCGGACATCCGGTTCTTTTCATAATTCCAAAGTTCAACGGATCGACCACCAAATTATTGTATCCAAACGAACTTCCACGCTCACATAGAAGTACATCTTCATTTCCCGCTTCGGCAAATTTTTGGATGATATGTCCCATCTCATGGGCGGCTAGGAACTGAGCTTTTTTGACATTTATGGGTCTGCCAGTTTTTGCGAGTGCGACTACGAGATCTGTTTGCCGGCATAGAAAGGCTGGCAATTGAAGGACATCGACAACCTCGGCTGCAGGTTCTGCCTGATGAGGTTCGTGGATGTCTGAGATTACAGGTACTCCAAAAGTCTTTTTGATTTCGGCAAGAATTTCGCATCCCTTTTCCAGTCCGGGGCCACGAAAGGAGGAAATGGACGATCGGTTGGCCTTATCAAATGATGCCTTAAAAACATAAGGAATACCAAGTTTTTCAGTTACCTGCTTGTAGGCACCAGCCACATCCATGGCCAAGTCACGGGATTCCAAAACATTAATACCTCCAAACAATACAAAGGGCAGGCGATTGGATACCTTCAGGTTTGCAATGGGTATAATTTTTTGCTCGTTCATGACAGGGCTACATTTGGTGAAGTTCCGTGCTCAGCAGTCACTACTATGCCAATCCCCCCGCGGGGATTAAAGTTTACCTCCACCCAACACCATCTTGGGTCGAGTGCACTCACCAAGTCACTGAGAAGCAGGTTTGCAAAATGTTCGTGAAATACCCCTTGATCACGGAATGTCCAAAGGTAGAGCTTCAAGGATTTGGACTCCACAATTCTTTGGTTTGGTACATAGCGGATCAAAATCTCGGCGAAGTCGGGTTGCCCGGTCTTCGGGCAAAGGCAGGAGAACTCACTGGTTTGCAACTCCACGATATAGTCTCTTTCGGGATTGCGGTTGGGAAAAGTTTCCAATTCGCGCTTGGGTTGGGTTCCACCTTCTCCCAACTTGGTCAGGTTTATATGTTCTGGATTTTCTTCATTCATTGATAAACATCCATAATCTCACCAAGGGCATAGATGAGCAAGGCAATCTGGGTAATTATTTTGATACTTTGGCAGGCCAATTTACCAGAGAAGGGAAGTGCTCACAGGCATCATTTAACTGGTCGAGAAATTGATCCCTCTTTACTTCCCTGGCTCCCAAACTTTTAAGAAATGGATTGGGCACCTGACAGTCGATGAAAAGTAATCCTGCCTCTTTTGCCAGTTCAATCAACTTGGCCATGCATACCTTTGATGCTTCCGGGCGATAATGAAACATGGATTCTCCAAAGAAAGCCTTTCCGATGGCTAGGCCGTACAATCCTCCAACCAGTTGCTCTCCAATGTAAGCTTCAACAGAATGGGCAATTCCTAAATCGTTAAGTATTTCATACTCTCTTCGCATATCCGGTTCTATCCAGGTATTTTCCTGTCCAGGTCTGGGTACCTCTGCGCATGCTTTTATTACTTCCGGAAATGCATGATTTATACGAATTTCAAACTTTTTTTCCCGGAGTACCTTGGCCAGGCTCCGTGAAGCCTTGAACTCTCCAGGGTAGAGCACCATGCGTGGATCTGGGGAGTACCAACACCACAAATGTGGCGGCTCATGCATTTTTGACCATGGAAAAATCCCCTGCCTGTACGCAGAAATTAATCTTTCCACTCCCAGGCCATGGCTTGCTGCGACCAGTCCCTCGGAATCGTACTCTCTGGGGTCAGGGAAAAACTCAGGTAAATCGTCGTGGAGCAGAACCACACCCATCGATCAAACGCTAATTGGATCAGTGATACCTGATATTTTTAGCAGGCTAATTTCCGGACGGCAGTTCATGCGCATGCCGTAAAGATTTCCCACTCCTCGGGAAACATGAATAACTCTGTCTTTCCAGTTATGGGCACCGTGGACCAACGAACGATCCTTGACCGGTGCAAAAGGAGCGTAATTTTTAAAGGGAATCAGGAACTGTCCACCATGCGTGTGACCGCTTAGCATCAAGTCCCATACATATTCGGATAAAGCATCCTTGGCATCAGGATTATGGTTGAGCAAAAGTACGGGTTGTCGGACTTTTTCTTTTGGAAAAGGAAGTTTTTCCAGGCATCTGCCTGGCTGGCAGTTTCCCGACCAAAAATCTCCGAGTCCGGCAAAAAAAATGGGCGTGCCATTGAGGTAAACTTCTTCACGTTCATTTTCCAAAACCTTGATATTTGCAGATTCCAAAAGCCTGCGAATTTTTGAACTGCTTGCAAAACCGCCATGCTCGGCTGCCCACTTTCCACCATCATGGTTGCCCAGGCATGCATAGGTGGGTACTTTTGATGCGAATTTTTTTAACAGCACCGAATATTCCTTTAACTTCCTATCATTTGGTTGATCGGTAACGAAATCTCCAGTTATCACACAAGCATCTGGCGACTGGAAAATTCCTTTTTTTAGGACTTCGGTCAAATATTTTAGGGATACCACCTTGGAGAGGTGAAGATCGGATAAATGGAGGATTTTAAAATTTGCCTTAGGGTGCATATTCCTAAGCATTATTTCCCTTTTTGTAAGCTCCACCCATTGGGCTTCGAATGCTAAGTATCCTGCAGAAGCAAGCAGTCCGGTTCCGCCAAGCATGGAGTACTTAATCCATTCCCGCCGCTTTAAGCGCAGGTTTCGCTGAGACCGGTCCTTCTCCATTTCTGCATGGAAGTCAGGAACTTTAGAATTCATAATTATTTTGAGATTCCTCCCCCGGCATCCAACTCCTCGAGTTTCCCAACAAGCGGCCCACTCTCAACCACTAGCTCTTGCCCGCTTCCAAGATCCTTTATTTTTACTCTACTTTCCACGGCTTCTTCTTCGCCGATGATAATCGCATAGCGGGCACCTGATTTTCCAGCCTCCTTAAATTGTTTTCCAAAGCCGGATGTTTTGAGCGTGTAGGTGGTTGAAAATCCCGCTTTGCGTAACCGGGTAACAGTTGTCAGGGCAATGGCTCGCTGTTCCTCTCCAAAGACGACAAAAAGATCGGGGGATATTACATAGCGGGGTAGAAGGTTTTTCGACTCCAAACAATCGCTCAGGGTCATATCCCCAATAGCAAAGCCAGATGCAGGAATATCACAATTTCCGGAAAGTTTTTTGACCAAGTGATCATATCTCCCCCCCCCAGCCAATGCCCGTCCTTGTCCGGTCGCTTCAAATGCCTCGTAGACAAAACCCGTGTAGTAGGCCAGACCGCGCACAATAGACAGATCAACTTTTACAACATTCTCACATCCATGAGCACCCAATCGATCGAGTAATCCCTGCCAGTCGCTAGCCCTTTGTTTTCCCTGTTCTCCACACTCTTGTAACCGTTTGATTACAGATCCCAGGTTTTTCAAACCTTTGACCTCATTTATTTCACCAAACAACTTTTCTCCCTTTCCCGGGTTTGCTTTTTCAAGGGCTTCGATGGTTTGTTCAGGCTTTCGCCTTTCGCTTTTATCAATCGCATCAAGGGTGGAGGCGCGTGCACTTTCAGGTACGCCAAGCTGGTCGAGTAAAAGCACCCAGGATACACGGTCACTTAAACGAATTACAACATCCTGGCTTTGTAATCCCAGAGTATCGAAGATTGCGGCAAGAAGGGCAATTAATTCAGCATCTGCATCCACACCTGATTCTCCGAGTAGATCAGCATTGAACTGGTAGAAGGAACGTCCGCGTCCTTTTTGCGGTCTTTCATAGCGGAAGTGCTCGCCCACATTAAACCATTTTATGGGCTTGGGTAGAGAATTCGCCCGAGCGGCAACCAGCCGTGCTAGTGTTGGGGTCAGTTCTGGTCGCAAGGCGACTTTTCTTCCGCCTTTGTCTTCAAAGTGAAACAATTGACCGGCAATTTCCTGACCAGATTTTTCAAGGTACAAACCAAGAGGCTCAAGGATAGGCACATCATATTCCTGAAAATCAAATGCCCGGGCAACCGTTCGAAATACACGAAACAAATGGTTACGCCGTGCACAATCAACGGGAAGAAATTCCCGGAAACCGGGCAGGGTGTCGAAAGTCAAAATTACCTCCCCTAACCAGCAAGACTTCGGCTAGACCGAGTCGAGGTCCAGTTTTTCCAACCCCGCCTTCATTTCCTTGCCCGCTTTAAATTTAACCACCGCACGCCGAGGGATGACCACATCTTTCTCTGGTTGATTGGGGTTTCTACCCACCCTGGATTTTCTGACCTGCACTTCGAAAACGCCAAAGTTTCTAAGTTCCACATTTTGACCGTTGGTCAAACCTTTGCATATGTGATCCAGTGTTTTTTGCACGATCTCGGTGACGTGTTTATGGTTGTAATCGGCGCCCTCGTAAATGGATTGGACGATTTGTCTTTTGGTCAGGTTGTTCGACATGGGGAATGAATCAGTTTGAAAGACCTCGGGGTAGGGGTTAGGTTGAAGTTTCCATAAATTCCCATCCACGAACGACCTGTCAAACTATTATTTTTAAGGATATGTCCAAAAAAGACGACGATAACTCACTCGAAGAGATTCAAAAACAACTCCAAGACTTGCTGAAAAACAAAAATCTTCAAGTTGCATTTGCTCCTTTCATGCAGTCCATGAATCAATCGGCAAAGGAGGAAGAGACCAAGGGAACTAAAGAAGAACAGTCCCCTCCCAAACAAGACGCTCAACCGCCTGCGGATGCACTCGAATCAATTCGTTGTTTCGATCGTAAACCCAAAGAAATACGGGACTACCTCGACCGTTTTGTCATTAAGCAGGAACAAGCCAAGCGTGTACTCTCCGTTGCAGTTTGTGATCACTACAATCATGTCCGCCGTTGCTTGGGAGACACTCGTGCCCAATCTGCTGAGTACATGAAGCCAAACATTTTACTGCTTGGACCAACGGGAGTAGGGAAGACTTATTTAATGCGAAATGTCGCCAAATTGATTGGAGTTCCCTTCGTTAAAGCAGACGCAACGAAATTTTCTGAAACAGGATATGTTGGCAACGATGTTGAGGATCTCGTGCGTGACCTTGTCAAGCAAGCAGAGGGGGATGTCGAGCTCGCTCAATATGGAATCATATATGTTGATGAGATAGATAAAATCGCGGCAGAGAGTTCCCGCGGTGGTCGAGATGTGTCCGGACGCGGCGTGCAGATCAACCTGCTCAAATTAATGGAGGAAACGGAGGTTAATCTTCAATCTCCACAAGACATGATGGGCCAGATGAAAGCATTCATGGAAATGCAGCGCGGAGGAAAACCAGGAAAACCCACCATATCCACCAAGAATATACTTTTCATTGTCAGTGGTGCATTTGATCAATTGTCAGAGAGCGTGCGTAAACGACTTGATCTTAACCGTATCGGTTTTGGATCATCCGAGGAAAAAACACTTTCTGAGAGCAAAGAAAATTTTCTGAATCGGGCAGAGACTCAGGACTTCATAAAATATGGATTCGAACCTGAGTTCATTGGGCGTCTTCCAGTTCGAGTCGCTTGCGATCATTTGACCAAAGAAGATTTGGCCAGCATTCTTTTGTCCTCGGAGGGCAACGCTTTGGACCAGTACCGCAAGGACTTTGAGGGCTATGGCATAAAGTTTGAAATCGATGATTCTGCGATTTCCGAAGTCGCATCCCAGGCAGTTGCGGAAAAGACTGGTGCCCGCGGTCTTGTGACTGTTATGGAAAAAGCCTTTCGCGATTTTAAATTCGAGTTACCATCCACCTCCATTCGGCAATTTTCTGTCACCTCCGAGACCGTGCGATCCCCTGCCGATTCGCTTTCCTCCCTCATTGAAGAAAATAAAGATCTGGTCGATGAAAACATGCTCGTGGATGTCGACCGCTTTGTTGATTCTTTTAAACGCGAGCATGGGTACGAACTACGCTTCCGTAAGGCCGCTAAAGTTGCCGTGGCCAAGGAAGCATCTGAGCAGAACCGCTCTGTGTTTGCCCTATGTGAAAAAAAGTTCAAGGACTTCGAGCATGGACTGGGCATCATTTCCCAACGCACCGGTAAGCGTTCCTTTGTCATCGAGAAAAAAGTAATCGACGATCCGGATAAGGAGCTTTCCCGCTGGGTGGTCGAGAGTTTCGGCCAGTCCGAGGCAAAAGATTCGTGAGCGGGCCCGATCCTGTCGCTGTAGAGGCGACTTTTGCCAGCGTTGCTCCCCGTTACGATCTGGCCAACCACTGGCTCTCGGGCGGGATCGATTTTTACTGGCGCCACCAACTCGTTCAATCCGCTGCCATCGAGCAGTCTGCAGACATTCTTGACCTGGCCACCGGTAGTGGGGATGTGCTCTTTGCCTTGCGCCAGGGGCTGGGGGATGAGGCCCGGCTCACCGGGCTTGATTTTTGCGAACCTATGCTCGACCGTGCCCGTACCAAGCGGGCAAAAAAAGGCCTGGGCGAGGGGGCCAATCAGTTTCTCACTGGGGACTGTCTCGATCTTCCCTTCGAGGATGCCAGTTTTGATCTGGTAACCATCGCCTTTGGATTGCGCAACCTCGCCGACCGTGGTCAGGGTCTTTCAGAAATGCTCCGTGTGCTCCGCCCGGGTGGCCGGTTGATCGTGCTCGAGTTTAGCCAGCCCTACTTCTGGTTTCGTCCCTTTTACTATCTTTATCTTCGTGGGGTGCTCCCCTGGGTTGCCCGTTGGATGACGGGCGATCGGGATGCTTACTTGTACCTTGGATCGAGCATTTCCGAATTTCCAGACCGTGCCGGTCTTTGCCGCGAAATTGAAAACAGTGGATTTTCTCAGGTTCAGGCAAAAGCGCTTACCTTTTCCATCGTTGCTTTGCACGAAGGTGTAAAAGAGTGAAGGCAAGATGGGTTAGGTGCAAAGGGATAGCCTGAGTTCCTTCCTTTTCCTTTATTTGACAAGCTAAGATATTCGTACAATCATGGATTGCATGATCCGCTTTGCATATTGTGTTTTCAGCCTCCTTCTTCTTTCCATCTCGGTAATTTGGGCGGTCCCGCCCGTCCTTAACTACGCCGGTCAGGTGGCAGTCAATGGGCAGGCATTCGATGGGGAAGGCTTGCTCAAGTTTGCTCTGGTTAATCCTGATGGCAATGTCACCCACTGGAGTCAGGATGGTACAAGTGTAAGTGGTTCTGAGCCTGGTGAGCATGTTTCTGTGCAGGTGCGTGGGGGGCTTTACTCCATCCTGCTGGGCAATACCTCCATTCCGGGCATGGATGCAATGAACCCCTCCTTATTTCAGCAAATATCCGACCTTCATTTACGGGTTTGGTTTAGCGATGGAGTCAATGGATTTGAGCGAATTTCTCCTGACCGGCCCTTCGCATCTGTTCCCTATGCCATGAGTGCGGATATTGGCCCGGGCACCATAACCTCGACTCAACTGAACGAGCAAATTCTCAAATATTTACGCCCCGAAGTGGTGCGTTCTCCGAAGCTTCCACAAAACCGGGAGCAGGTATACACAGGGCAGTCTGTGACCCTCTCAGCGGATGCGGATGGAAAGTACCTCACCTACCAATGG
>ERZ807291.6086-NODE-6086-length-14741-cov-6.845840_pt1 | contig 14741 bp, 16 predicted proteins | sample MGYA00521257_ERZ807291 | MGnify/ENA primary metagenome ERZ807291 (study PRJEB31413, sample SAMN03169783) | marine metagenome | biome: Marine; feature: Water; material: Subsurface seawater | place: North Sea | collected 2011-04-28 | depth 1 m m ...
TGAAGGCAAAAACAAAGCCCTGCCCGGCGAAGACATCGTTCATCGATTCGATATTAGACAAAGGCCCAAAGACAAAGCCTGCCGCATCCACTGATATTTCCAGAGCAATGGAAAACATCTCAGCCACACCACCAAAAAAATCTGCTATCCAGGCAACCCTCAAAACACCATAGGCTATGGCAAATTGTAAAGCCAGCCCACCGAGAATAACCCGGGGGGCAATTTTCTTCCGGTTGGAGCTTAAAACCCAGGCAACCAGGAGCAGACCACAAATACCTAGAAGGACCCGCCCGAAATCACTGGGTTCATCCGAGGCCGTGAGCGAAGCGATGGAGATCATTGGGTAAGGCTAAGGGAAGGAAGGAAATGGGGTCAACTTCATCCTTACAACCGCACCGGCAGAAGAACCTAACAATACCTAGAAAAGCCCGCAAAGCCGAGCCTTGGGGAGGCCTTGCTCTAAGATAATCTTAAATCTTAAGGTTTTCTTTGATGGATTGGACCGCTTTTTCAACATTAGCCCTGTGCCCGAAGGCACTGAGACGGAAAAAACCTTCCCCGGCGGGCCCGAAGCCAGAACCGGGTGTGCCCACCACATGGCATTCATTGAGTAATTTATCAAAGAAGTCCCAGGACGATAAACCGTTGGGTGTTTTGAGCCACACATAGGGGGCATTGTCGCTCCCATAGGTGGTAATACCCAAAGAGGTCAGGCCTTCGTTAATAATTCTTGCATTCTCAAGATAAAAAGCCACCTGTTCATCGGTTTGCCTCCGACCCTCAGGGCTGAGGGCGGCTACGCCCCCAGACTGGACCACATTGGAGGCTCCATTGAAAAAGGTATTTTGTCGACGGGTCCACAAGGCATGCAATTTGCCAGGCTCTGAGTCCTCAGTCTGGCAAGCCTTGGGCACAATTGTCCAAGCCAGACGTACCCCTGTGAAACCGGCGGTTTTGGAAAAACTGTTAAATTCTATGGCACACTTCTCGGCCCCCTCGATTTCATAAATAGAACGGGGAAGATCGGGGTCGGTGATAAAGGCGGCATAAGCGGAGTCATAAAAAATGATGGCTTTGTGCTCGTTGGCGTAGTCGACAAAAGTTTTTAATTGCTCCTTGGTGGCGACAGCACCCGTAGGGTTATTGGGACTGCAGATGTAAATCAGGTCGACTTTCTGCGTCGGTAGCTCAGGGAAGAAACCATTTTCTTCTGTGCAGGGCATGTAAACCAGTCCTTGATAACCAGCTTCCGAGGCCTGCCCGGTGCGACCGGCGATCACATTGCTATCCACATACACCGGGTAAGCAGGATCCTGGACTGCAACCACACAGTCGTCCGAAAAAATACCCTGAATATTTGCTGAATCAGACTTGGCTCCGTCGCTTACAAAAAACTCACTGGAATCCAGGGACAATCCTCGCTCGGCATATAATTTGGCCAGAGACTCACGGAGGGGAGAGATCCCTTCAGAAGGGCCATACCCCGAATATGACTCGGCTGTACCCAATGCATTTACCCCGTCCCTCAAGCCGTCCAGTACCGATGAAACAATGGGCTCAGTGGTATCACCAATCCCAAGACGAAGGACTTGGGCATCCGGATTCTTTTCCGAAAAGGCGTGGGTGCGTTTAGCGATCTCCGGAAAGAGATAGCCTGCAGCTAATTTGTCGTAGTTTTGATTAATTCTAGCCATGATGTAAAAAACTACCTTATGATGAGAAAGTTCAAGGCTTTGGCAATTGGGAATGCTTGCTTTTTTTATTCACCTGCCTGCAAAAGCAACCCGTGGGTACGGGCGACCCGGAAAGCAAAAAGAAAAGTCCCCATACCAAGCCCCAAATAAACAACATTTAAGCCAAGGGCTTGTAGTAGTAAATCCTGTCGCCAGACCCCTTCAATAAGCAGGGCTCGCATCCCCTCAAAGACATAGGTGGTGGGAATAAAACTGGCCACATCCTGCATCCATGCCGGCAAAGTGGACAGCGGGTAATAAATACAAGAAAAGGGAGCGATTAAAAAAGGTAAGACCCAGGTTAAGCTCTCGGCGCCCAGACCGTAACGGATAAGGATTGCAGTCACAAACTGCGACATCGCCCACCCGGTGAGTACCAGGTTGAAGAAAAAGGCAAAGAGTGGAAAACCCATTTCAAAGACCGAAACCCCAAAAAATGGAATCGCCAGCAAAGCGGCAGGCACCATTCCTATGAGGGTACGAATCAAAGAGATACAGGCTAAGCCAAGCATTAACTCCCATGGGCGCAGGGGAGCAACGAAAAGATTTCCTAAATTGCGGGACCACATCTCCTCCAAGAAGGAAAGGGTGTAACTGATATGAGAGCGAAACAGGGTATCCCAGATAAGGACAACCGAGATGAGCACCCCGCCCGCAGTGAGCTCAGGACTGCTTGGGGCAAAATGCTTGGAAACAAAGCCCCACATCACCATCTGCATGGTCGGCCAATAGGCGATCTCAATGATCCGGGGCCAGCTACTACGCAAGAGAAAAAAGTACCGGGTAAAAAGAGCCAATATGCGCCCCCAGGAAGAATTTTTAAGGCCCGTCATTCCTCTTTCCTTCGGTTGACCTGTAAAAAGACATCTTCCAGGTTGTCCCGGTTGTATTTTTCCAAAAGCTGCGTGGGTGTGCCTTCCTCCACGAGCTTACCTTTTTTCATCAAGAGAGCCTTATCGCAAAGAAGTTCCACTTCTCTCATGTCATGACTGGCAAAAAGAATTGTGGCTCCCTCTTTGTCGCGGTATTGACGAAGAAGTTCACGGATCCAAGAGGTGGTATCGGGGTCCAGGCTGGCAGTCGGCTCATCAAGAAGAAGAAATTCGGGCTTATTTATCAAAGACTTGGCCAAAGACACCCTGGTTTTTTGCCCGGACGACAAGCGGCGAAGGCGTTGGTTTAATAAATTTTCAATTCGAAAGGACTCCGCAACCTCCGCGACTCGATTGCCTGGGTTGATCACGCCATAAAGCTTTGCATAAACCAAAAGATTTTCCCTGACCGTCAACCTTTGAGGGAGGTCGACATAAGGAGAGGAAAAATTCATTCGGCTTAAGACTGCAAAGCGATTTTTAATAAAATCCTGATCAAAAAGACATATGCTTCCAGAACTTGGGCGAAGCAAGCCCAAGAGCATGGAAAGTGTTGTGGTCTTACCCGCCCCATTCCCTCCCAATAAGGCGGTTATGGATGACTTATCTAAAGAAAAAGAAAGATTGTCTACCGCTTTTACCCCGCGAAAGGCTTTGGTGAGGGATTGGGTTTGGAGAATTGGTTTCAAGGAATTTAGTTACGACCACTGATCAACGAAGGCATAGCGGAAGTTTGAGAAAGAGCAATTAGTCTTTGGTGATTTGGTTGAGTTCGTCCTCGACAATCTGAGCGGCCTCCTCCGTGCTGCGAGATTTACAAAGAAATTCAGAACTTAGCAGTTTGGTTGTCACCTTTACCGAAGAAAATGGGTAGGGAATAACAAAACCATCCCAGGAATTCAACCTCATGGCCCGGCTATACTCAAAGGAAAGCAATAATACCGGAGCTTTTGTGATCTTCGCTACCGCCATCGCCCCTTGTTTAGCTTGATATTTTGGGCCCCGCGAGCCATCGGGGGTAATCCCCACATCGTTACCATCAACTTTGATTACTTTTACCAGTTCCCTCATGGCTTGCACACCCCGGCGATTTTGAGATCCCCGGACGGCCCGAATCCCCGTCCAACCATAAAAAGTTTCCAGCCAGGCACCATCTTTACTCGCACTGATAAGGCCATAGATTGTTTTTTCTTTTCGGTAACGGTTATGCCACTCCCCAGCTAAAAACAGACGATTATGCCAAAGAGTCAGCACAATCGAGCTGGGATGTCTGGTTAATTCTTCCAAGCCATCCGCAGGGGAATACCTCATGCGAATGGACAAAGTCCACAGGCGGTAAAACAATCCCAAAGGACTCAGGAAAATTTTGACAAGCAGACCCTTTTTTTTAGGGATACTGCCCGGAAGCAGGGGCGACATACCCTTAAAATTCGAAATCTAATCCAAGCTCGGCAACATGAGCAGGAACTTCCTCTTCATGCAAATACCTGTAACCTAACCGCAGGGCAATCAGCTCGTTAAAATTGTAAGCAATACCTAAATTCCCGGTGGCAAAAAAACCATGGTCTTTACGACTTTCAGGATCCTCAATAATGGAAAGGTAGTAACCAAGGCCTGCTCCAAGGTACCCGTCAAAATTCCCAAAAAGATTAAATTCATACCCAAGATCAAGAAAACCGGCAAAGGTCTCAGCATGGTTTTGGAAATCCTTTTTGTGACTCGGGCTAGTAAAGTACTTGTAAGAAGTTTCATGGTGGCGGTTTTTCTTGTACAATCCTCCCAAACCAAAACGAAAATTATTTTTCTCAAAACCACCGGAAATAAGAACACTTACACCAGGATCATAACGGCGGTATGTTTCTTTATTTTGAATGGGCACGGATGGTTTGTGAATTTTGTAAGGAATGGCATAACCGGGGGTGAGAATGAAATACTTCCCCAAAGCCCCAGGCGAATCATGCTCATTTGGGTTAAAAAGTGCCTTAGTCTCTCCACCTTCAGTAAAATTGCCGGGTGCTTCCACTTGGAAGGCCAACTGGTTTACCGGGTTTTGTGCTTGTGGTTCAAAAAGGTCCGAAGAATCTGATGGGGAAGGAGACAAAAGCGGTTCATTAATGTTAACATTGGGGAGTGCCCCTCGGGATGTTGGTGGGGCATATGTGGACTGTATGCTCGGTTCGTATAAATTACTTTTAGGAGGGCGTGATGGGGTAACATTGGTATTAAAGGGCTTGTTGAAAGAGTTTCCACGAGAGAGCCCGTAAAAAATTTCATCAAAACGGGATTGTAAGTTGTGTAATCTTTCCGAGTACTCGTTAATCTCACGCTTCATCCCATGAATGCGTTGGCGCTGGTAAAAGCTTTTATCATCAACACTTTCAAAATAATCGGTGACAGGTTTTTCCGATGATAAGGCAGAGTAAGAGTCAGCCCTGTCATATTGACCTAATAAAAAGACAGGAATAAAAGAATAAGCGGTCAGAAAACTTGCGAACTTTTTAGACATAATTGATTGAGGGTGATAGGGTAACTATATGCAAAAAGGATTTTACCTTTAAGCAACCCTAAAGAAAAAAACTTTCTTAATTTACCGTTTTTTGTGCTTCTCCACGCTTCTTTTAAAAAACCTAAAAAGTAAATGATAAGCAAAAAAGTACAGCACATTGACGACAACTCCCCCAATTAATGCAGTACGTAAGCCGTGCTCCTGCTGGGCTGCCTTTCGGTAGGCTCCAAGGTTTGACTTCACCACCTGCTCCCGAGACATGGGAATTCGGGCGTCGTAGGCTTCGGGAGGCAATTTTTGGGATAAAATTGATTGCGGCACAACCGGTTCAACACCCTGAATAATGTCAAGGTAGGGTCGTTTAGCCATACCCAGAATCGGCCCGACCTTAATGCCACCGTAAAAAGTAAGCTGTATAATAAGAGCCGTAACAAGCAAGAGACCCTGCGATACCAGCCACATTTTTGTTTTTAATGTCATTTAAATTGCGAGATGAATATAAAGTTTGAGTCATTTTATACAGAGAATTACAATCGTGCCAAACAAGATATAGGTTGCCAAGTTTTCAAGATTCGAAAAGAAAGTAAAGCGGTAGATGAGGAAAATCTGGATAATTTTAGTCTTAGCGCTGTGTACACTTTCGGGATTGGCCGAAAAGTCCCATGTGGTGCAGAAAAATGAAACTCTTGGGGGTATAGCCCGAAAATATGGGGTTTCCACTAGTGCATTACAGGCCATTAATAGCATTTCAAACCCAAACCTTCTCTATGTCGGGAAGAAATTAAAAATTCCCTCCGGTGCATCGAGTGAAATCACCTATGTGGTTAAAAAAGGGGAAAGCCTGGGGAGCATTGCCAGCCGGTTTCGGGTCAAAACCTCGACCCTTGCCCTGATCAATAGAATTGAAAGACCGGATTTAATCAAGGTGGGTCAAAAATTAACTGTTCCCGTTAAGGGGAGCACCTACTCCCCTCCCCCAAGTTTGCTTAACTCTTCGACCTTAAAAGCACTCAATGCGATCAGGCCAGAATCCGGAAAATGGAAAAGAATTGTCGTCCATCACTCCGCCACCCCAGTAGACGACGCCTTAAACATGCACCGGGTGCACAAAGCCCGGGGAATGAAAAATGGACTCGCCTATCATTTTGTCATCTCCAATGGCTCCAGGAAAGCGTACGACGGCGAGGTCTTCTTGGGAAGTCGATGGAAAGGACAATTGGATGGAGGGCACATGAAAAAGCTTTCATGGAACAAGGAAAGTATTGGCATCTGCCTTATTGGAAACTTTGAACTCCGCTCCCCCACAGCCAAACAGATGACTGCCCTGGAGGGCTTGTGTGAATATTTAATGAAGAGATGTAATATCTCCAAATCAAAGGTCACAACGCACAAGATTCTCCACAAAAACCATACCGTTTGCCCTGGAAAGTATTTCTCCTTACCCAGCCTGATTAAGAGGATTTCTTCATAATCTCCTCAATACTCCGGGGGTTCGGAGAAAGTAGCACCTTACCCCACCTCGATTCCGCATTGCGCTGCAGTGCCTTTTTGAAATCTTCGAGGGCGTAAACCTGGTCAATCGGATAGCGAAGCTGATCAAGGGCCAGGGGCTGTAAAACATGCTCGATGGCATTTCGTAAACCCGCGGGTGACTGCTTTCTCCTCCAACGATCGAGCCAAAAACCTACAAATCGAATATCCTCAAAAATTAATTCCCGGGTAGGGAAGCGGATGGGGGAACCATCCATGGCACCAAAGGTGACATGCACTCCACTGGTTTGGAGAGAGCGTGCTACCCGTAAGGCACTTCGCCCTCCCACAGAATTAAGGCCCAAAGCACATTTTTGCCCACCGGTTAGCTCCATTACTTTGGCCGGAACTTCATCATCATCCAGCAAGACATGCTCCGCACCAAACTCAAGCATTTGCTGAAGCCGTTCTTCGGTCCGCACCAAGCTTATGCAGGAAAGACCCAACATCTTGGCCAATTGAACAACCGCCAATCCCACCGCTGAATTCCCTGCATTTTGGATAATAAAATTTCCCTCCTTTAGGTATTCAAAGTCATGCAATAATCGCCACGCAGTCATAGGGTTGAGAATGGCCACAGCCAACTGGTCGGGAGGCACCAGCGATGGAACCAAAAGCAAGTCATCGACAGGAGAGGTCACAAATTCCTGCCACGCTCCGAGCGCATCTGGCATGGCGACAAGCTTACCGATAATTTTTTCATCCACCCCGGGTCCCGCTTCCACAACCTTGCCCACCCCTTCCCTGCCGGCGACCGCGGGAAGATCCCGAAGCTTCCCGTAGGATCCGTTAATGAGGCCAACATCAGATGGGTGGATGGTAGCAGCAAGCATTTCAATCAGGACTTCCCCGGTATCCGGAGAAGGTTTTGGTCGTTTCTCCAAAGATAAAACATCGAGGGGATTGCCCCGCTCTCGGTATTGTATTGTACGATTTTTCATCCTATTATTTCTTATTTGGCATCCAGCCACTGGCTCGCATCCATTCCTCTGCTCGTTGTGGCCAGGTCGAAACCGGGTGCTTAGACTTTCTCATACCATAACCATGACCCCCAAAGGGATAAACATGAAGTTCATTTCCCTCCACTCCAGCTTTTTTCAATGCCAGGTAGGCAAGCACACTGCCCTCCGCAGGCACCTGGTCATCCCCGGTATGGGCAAAAAAGCAGGGGGAAGTCTGAGAGGTTATATTTATCTCCGGTAAAAGTCGGCTTCGGTCGTTACGATCTACCAAGTAGGCAGGATATATAAGGATCCCAAAGTCAGGACGGCAGGAAATATGGTCCAATGAATCGACATCTGGATAAGTTCGTCTGGCAAAGGAGCTAACTGCCATCATAGCAAGGTTGCCTCCGGCAGAAAAGCCGAGGACTCCAATTTTGTTTGGGTCAATCTTCCACTTTTGAGCATTTCCCCGAATCATACCCATCGCCCGCTGGGCATCCTGGAGAGGGGCCTCATATTTCTCCCTATTTTGACGACGGGGCACCCGGTACTTAAGTAAAAAAGCAGAAACACCCAGATCGTTTAACCACTTACATATATCCAACCCCTCATGTTCATAAGCGAGAATATTGTAGGCACCTCCTGGGCAGACCAAGATGGCAGTATCTTTGGCTTTTGTGGAATCTGCAGGAAAAAAGGAAAGAGTAGGATGGGAAACATTTTTAATCCGGAGAACATGACCGTTATTGGAAGATGGAGGGCTTATAGTTTCTTCCCCGATTTCACCAGCCACTTCACCCGGGACCACACCGGGCCAAAGATCCATAACCTCGGCGGGTTCGTAAGCTGCAACTTGTAATACAAAGAGATGGATTGAAATAAATAATTTTCCAATTTTCATTCCGCTACTTGTTTCAATCCTCGGGCAACATGCAAAACAAAAAAGATTTTTTAAGATCTTTTTTGTTGGCAGATGTTATTTCCTAGATCAAGGAATACAAAATGAAAGCAAATTTCTACTTTTTTTTCTTAATGGTGTGCCAAGTAGAAGCAGATTATGAAAAGAATATCATCAGGGCCTTCACCCAGCTTGATGCCCATGGCCAAGGTAATCTAAAAGCGGTGCAAGCCATATCTTGGGCCGACAAATTAGCCCCCAAATCCATCCCTACCCTCCTCCAAGCCATGAACCAGGCAAACCCGGTGGGAGATAATTGGATACGAGGTGCCATCGCAAGAATCGCGGCTTCTTCGGATAGGGCTACTTTTCCCAAAGCCTCCGTAAAAGCCATTATCCAAAACCATGATAATGAAGGAAGCACCCGAAGGGCCGCTTTTGAAATCCTTCGCCAACATCACCCCAGTGATGCTGAAGCTTTGATTCCGTCTTTCCTCCATGACCGTGAACCTTCCTTGCGCAGGGAGGCGATTCAGGTCATTTTGGAAGACGCCGAAACAGCCACCCCTCCGGCTCGAAGCATAGCCCTTTTTCAAGAAGGACTTCAACATGCCCGGGATGTTGACCAAATTAAGCAAGCAAGCCAGTCCTTAAAGAGCCGTGGGCAGGATATAGACCTAATCACCTTACTGGGTTTCCAAACACGGTGGAAAATGGTCGGCCCCTTCGATAACACCGGTCGAGAAGGTTTCAGCGCGGTTTATGAACCTGAAAAAAAGCTCTCTACCAAAGCTTCCTATCCCGGGAAAAATGGCCAAGTCTCATGGAGTTCATTCTCCACGAACGATCCCTTGGGCTTGCTTGATATAAACCATCATTATGGCGAACTTAAAGAAGTGGTAGCCTATGCCCACACATCTTTCTATTCACCAAAATCTCAAAAAGTACAATTCAGACTTGGATCGAAAAACGCATGGAAAATATGGGTAAACCATAGATTACTTTTTGCCCGGGAGGAATATCACCGTGGAGGTACCCGGGTCGACCAATTTATTCTCGATGGCAGCTTACAAAAGGGAGACAACCAAATCCTCTTAAAAATCTGTCAAAATGAACAGACTCAACCATGGACCAAAAACTGGGAGTTTTGCTTTCGGATAACCGACCCGACCGGAAAAGTCATTCAGGAAGCAGCCCCTCAATAAGATGCAAACTCGAAAAGTTATGAAAACCCTAGGCAGCTTATTTTTTGTCACCCTTGCACTTCTACCCGCCCAGGGTGACTGGCTGATGTTTCGGGGCTCCAATGGTAACGGATCAACCCATCGCTCCCTCCCCGTTACTTTAAAAACCCAAGGAGACAAGAGCTGGTCACAGGATTTGCCCGGACGGGGGATAGCCAGCCCGGTTGTCGTGGGAAACACTATTTTTCTATCGGCTTCCAGTGGGCCTTACCAGGAAGACCTTCATGTGCTAGCTTATGACTCCTCCGACGGGAAACAGCTGTGGCAAAGAACCCTGAAAGCTACCGGCCGAACTGTTTGCCACAAAAAAACCTGCGTGGCCGCCTCCACTCTGGCCAGCGACGGAAAGGGATTGATCGCCCAATTCTCATCGAATGATGTTTTTGCCTTCGATCTGGCTGGAAACCTCAAATGGGCCCGGGGTTTGACTTTTGATCACCCAAATATTGCCAATGGCTTGGGGATGTCTTCTTCACCAGTGGTGGTCCAAGGCGTGGCGGTCATCCAGGTTGAAAATGATGCAGACTCCTATTCTTTCGGCCTGGACTTACAAAACGGCACCACCCTCTGGCTAAAGAAGCGCCCCAAAGCTGCCAACTGGACATCACCGGTTATTATAAATACAAAAGGCCGGTCTCTCGTGGGGTTGCAATCGAAGGAAGGCATGACCGCGATTGAGCCCAAAACTGGAAAAACAGTATGGGACTACCAGGATGGGGCTTCCACGATTCCCTCCAGTACTTGGACGGGAAAGGGTATTCTCTTACTTCCATCCCATGGGATTACCGCCCTCCAAGTTGCCCCTGACCTCCAGAGCTTTGAGCCCATTTGGGTGGATAACAAATTGAAACCAGGCACCGGTAGCCCATCCTGCCTCGATGGTTTTCTCTATGTCGTGAACAACGCAAATGTGCTCAGCTGTGCATCGGTTGAAACCGGAGATATCCAGTGGCGATTACGGCTCCAAGGCCCCATTAGCGGTTCGCCCCTGATCACGGCCGACCATCTGTATATTTTCAGCGAGGATGGACTGGGGCAAGTGGTCAACATCAAGGCGGAGAAGCCTGAGGTCATTCACACCTTCGATCTAAATGACACCATACTCTGCACTCCTGCTGTGGCAAAGGATGCAATCCTCGTACGCTCAGACAGCAAACTTTGGAAGCTCAGCGATTAAATAAACGGGGATCGAACTCAGGGGCTGATGGTAACCCCATCCAGTCGATTCTTCAAAAACTGTAGCCGGTCCGGAGATATTGTACTTCCCCAAAGATAAAGACTTGTAAGGTTTTCGAACCCGAGAAGAGGCCGAATTCCATAATCAGAAAGCTGGGTGCCCGAAAGATTTAAACTTATGAGATTCCTCATACCCGCCAAAGCCTTTACCCCTTCGTCCTTCACTGTACTATCGCGGAGATTCAGATGGGTCACTTTACCAAAGCTGGCAAGTAGCAAACATCCTTCCTCCGACAATGTCGCTCTTCGCAAATCAAGTTTAACCAGGTGATCTCCAAGAGGGATCAGCTTGCGCAATGTTTCCGTGTTACATTCCACACCCGAGGAAACAATCCGTGCCTCAAGCAAAGGGCTACCGATACCAATGGGGCGAATAAGTAAGCCCGTTTCCTTCTCTATGCCGGCAATAAAAGTATCCGGCAGGACCTTCACTCCCTTGGCCAGACCTTGGTAAAAAGTAATATGGGGGGGAATATACTGACCTTTTTCTTCACCCCGCTGGGCCAGGGTATCCAAGCCATCCGTTGCCCCAACCCATGCCCCAAAATCTACCCCCTGGGCTATCCATTTGCGAAGCGTCTCCTTTTGCTCTTGCGTGAGGGGCTCTCCTTTTGGGGGCATATGATCATCATCACTAAAAGGTAGGGTGACCCTTGTATAAAGAGAGCTTTGACTGGGGTGATCCACAGTGATCACCGGGCCGTCATCCCCCCCGTGCATAATATAAGCAGCCCCATCCAGTCTGAGACCAGCTTTGGGGTTTTTGATCCTGCCTGCCTGCTCATGAGGGGCTCGATGACATTCCACACACCTGTCTTCCAAAATAGGCCAAACATCTTTTTCGAAATCCACAACTGCAAGCCCTGAAAAAGGAAGACAGAAAAGAATGATAGTCCAAAGATTAAAATGTCTTTTCATAATGTTAGTTAAAGGATGAAAGGATAAGTTTACCAGTTATTAGAACTTATGACGCAAAGAAAAGTTTTGGGGAGAAAAATATAGCAGTTGGAAAAAGAGTTGATCAAAGTTACAAAGATCCTTTCTGCCTTATCTTTTCACCTCAATGTAACTAGGCCCGCTTACGATCAGTAAACAAGTCAAAAAACTTCTACTTTATTGGAAACTGAATATACCCCACTTCTTCTCGCACTGAGTGCAGGATTTTTCTATGCATGCAGTGCCGTACTCTGCAAAAAAGCTTTGGAACTTGGGTCAGGAACCATTCGCTCTTTGGTCTATTCAAATATTTTGATGTCCATCTGCTTCCTGCCCTACCCTTTCTTCGCAGTCGATAGTATTGTCCCACAAGATATCCAAACCGGAGCAGCCCTGGGTCTTCTTTTTTTCCTTGGTCAGTTTTTCTGCTTTCTTGCCTTGAAAAATGGAGAAGCGAGTTTGATCACTCCCATCATGGGATCCAAACCCATATTTGTGGCGGTCTTTATCCTCATCCATGGCTTATCGGATGGGCAGGTGTCATGGAAAATATGGCTAGCCTGCGGGCTTTCCGCCCTTGCCGTTGCCTTGCTGTGCTGGCCATCAAGAAATTCAAGTCTTTCCTGGACTGGACTTTTTCTAGCCCTAGCGACTGCGGCAAGTTTTGGGTTGCTTGATTCTTTAGTCCCCCACTTCACCCACAAGTCGAATCCAGTTAATGTTCTCTTTTTTGTTTTCGGATCCGTGGGGCTGTATTCTCTATTTCTGATTCCCTTCACGGAAGGGAATTTCTTGAAGCCCCGAAAGAAGGCAGACTATTGGATGTGGGCCTCCGCTATCCCCATGGGAGGTCAGGCCATTTTGATGTCCATGGCTATTGGTTTCTATCAGGTTCCCACAGAGGCAAATATTTTTTACGCCTGCCGGGGCTTATGGGCAGTTCTTTTAATTGCCTGGCTTGGGAAAAAAATGCTTTTAACTGAAAGCACGTTATCCCCCTCTACTTTTATCCGTAGAGGTATTGGAGCAAGTTTGTTGATTATTGGAATTTGGCTGACCAGCCTCCGATAAAGATCAGGTATTATTCTTTACTAAAAGGAGTAAGCCTCTCCGCTAAAATTTCCAGGATTAGTGGATGCATACCCAACAACTCTGTCCTGGCGACAGAACCTGAAAAAAAAGAGCAGATCTCTTCCAGGTCGCCTCCCTTGCCGGCATGACGACCTGGGGATAAGAAAAGTTGAGCCACCACCACCTGCTCCACTTTTTCCGCAGCTAACTCCCGAAGTTTATCTTCCAAGAGCGGGTCATTGAAATTATATTCCGATCCTTCCCTTCTCTCCATCGAGCACGTTGAGAACCCAGATATTTCCGCAGAAAGTAAAGCTTTCATCTGCTGGCCTATATCCTCCCGGATTTGGTTTACCTCCGGCAGAGGAGTGCCGTGGTCCACCAAAGCCACAAATGGCTTCTTGAAATGATGGGCAGAAATCGAATCCAATGTTCGCTCCGTCAATGCCCGGGCAATTCGGTCATCCCCCAAAAAATGCAGGCATGGAAGAATGCGGAAAGATCGGGTCGAATCCTCTGCCTGCCATTGCTTAAGCTTGCGGGGTAGCCAATCTGTGATCGCCAGGCTTGGGCCAAAAAACAAGGGGATCATTACCACATGTTTCCACTCCCTACACTCCTCTGATTGAAGAAGGGATTCCATAGTCTCAGCAGCTACGCCATCAAGCTTTTGGGCATCGACTTTATGGGAGTGCATGAGACCCACAGGGCGTATGGGCAAACCGGTCTTGCCGGTCAGGGCTTTGGCAATCCTACGGAGGTTAAGTGTAGCCTCTGGGTTAAGTGAACCATTGTCGACCAGGAAGTATTTTATATCATTCAATGATTTTCCCATTGACGAACCCGGTCACGCGCGCAAGAAAAATCGTATATTGATGATCAAATATGGGAATTTGATCCTTAAAAATTAAAGCGGGAAATTAGTTATGAAGAATCAGTTGTGGATTACAGGTGTGATTGCTTTGGCAATCTTTTATACGGGGTGCTCAAAAAATACAGGGCCTTCTCCGGAAGATACGGCTCTCATCAAAGGAACAGATAGGGGCACCTTTGTGGGTTCGCTTGAAGACGGGACTTTGGCAAATGAGGAGGAGGAACTCTCTCCCATCGGAGCAACAATTTCCGGGCTGGATGACTCCGGTGAATTACTTCCACAAGATTCCCTGTGGTCAGACCCCGATGCTCTTGCCAATGCCGAATCCCCTTTTGAGCCTATTTATTTCGGTTTTGATCAATACGCTATAGGTACAGATGAAAGAGTGAAGTTACAGGATGTTGCTTCTTTCTTAGAATCAAACCAAAACGCTCGAATTTTAGTGGAAGGTTATTGTGACTGGAAAGGCACCCCTGCTTACAACAAGTCCCTTGGTGACCGTAGAGCTTCCAGTGTGCGGGATTACCTTGTCGACTTGGGTATTGATGGTGCCCGGATCGAAGTGCTCTCGGTGGGCGATGAACAATCCACCCCCAACGCCGATCCCGCAACTGCAGGCTTGGAAAGAAAAGCCCAGTTTCTCGTCCTCCGGGATTCTTGATCAACCATGCGAGATTTAAAAGCTTACCTGGCTTTCGCTTGTGTTATCTTAGCTGTTTCATCCTGCTCCAAAAAAGCAGAACCTGATAGCACTCTCAACCGTGGCAAGGAAGCAGCCACTTCTGGGTTTTCTGATCCAAGTCGTGCAACCAATGGCACGGACGAAGAGTTTTCTCCTGTGGGAACCGCTTTGGATTCCAACCAGCTTGATTTTAATGATCCTCTCTCGCCCCGCGA
>ERZ807291.6098-NODE-6098-length-14726-cov-27.654761_pt1 | contig 14726 bp, 9 predicted proteins | sample MGYA00521257_ERZ807291 | MGnify/ENA primary metagenome ERZ807291 (study PRJEB31413, sample SAMN03169783) | marine metagenome | biome: Marine; feature: Water; material: Subsurface seawater | place: North Sea | collected 2011-04-28 | depth 1 m m ...
CGGGTTCCTCAAAGGTTTCTTCATTTGCATCATCAGACTTGCCATTTTCAACGGTTTCTTCATCGGCGGATTCTGTTTCAGGCAATATTTCCTCCATATCCGGTTCGGGTTGTTGAATCGAGGAGGAGGACAAATCTTCCTCCTCAACAAAGGAAGGCGGGTCACTGGTTTCAGTCAGTTCGGGAACTGGTTGGTCAGATGACTGCGGAGGGCGTTCCTGATGGGTGGATAAGGAATCCAATTTTTCACGAATCAGTTCGATCTGCGAAATGATCCCTGTGACCTTCTCATCGAGATTGGTAATTGCCGGGTCAAGCTCGGGAATAGGGGAAGGGGAGAGAGGGGTCTCTTCCATCCGGTCCAATCTCGTGCGGATTTCAGACTCCATATCCTTAAGGCGATCGATGATACCCTCGGTACTGAGGTCAGTAGTATCCTTGACCATGGAATCGGAGACAATTTTGTTCACCAGGGTAGGCACCTTGTCCACCTTGAGGGCGAGTGCATCAAGTTCTGAACGGATTTCTTTGAGCTCAAAAAATGCCTTACTTGATAAATCTGACTCCTGTCGGTTCGCTGATTCCTCCAGTTTATCCACCATCGATTGGAGAAAGTGGGGCAGGAAAAGCAGCAAACTAATCAAGCCGGTTCCTAAAAGGCAGGTGGCAATCTGCCAATGCCCGAGGGTTCCTTCCTCCTTCAATACCACGGAAGCAAATAAACAAATCACCACAAAGATAAAGGCGGCTGCACCATAAAAAGGTACCTTGCTGAATCCTTCGCTATCGCTGTCTTGATCGTAATCCATCACCCATTATCCCTAAGGATGTAATGTTGTTTTTTTTGGGGAAAACCAAGCGAAAAATTTGTATGGGATGTGCTAGTCCCTCTGCAGTTCAGTAAGCCCGATCTTTCTCTTCACCTTGGATAAAATTTTAAAAGCTCTTTTTTGGGCGGCCTGAGCCCCATCCTTAAGGACGGAATCGAGATATTTCTTGTCCTGGATCAATTCCCTGTATGACTCACGGGCATGGCTAAGGGACTCAACCAGCAATTCAATAACCTCAGATTTTAAATCTCCATATCCTTTACCGAGAAATTTTGATTCGAGGCTTTCGGTGGACTCCCCTGAGAATGAAGAATGAATGGTCAGTAAATTGGTTATCCCCGGCTTTTCACTTGATGCCTTTATTTCCGCACCCGAGTCCGTTACCGCTGAGCCAATTTTCTTTTTGATCTGATCCGGTTCGTCCAGGACAAATATGGTGGCCCGATCATTTTCATCGGACTTGGACATCTTTCTTGTTGGATCCGTAAGGGACATGATGCGTGCCCCGGTCTTGGGAATGAAGGGTTCTGGGAGGTGAAATGTATCAGAATATTTCTGGTTAAACCGACCGGCAAGATCCCGGCATAATTCCAGGTGTTGGCGCTGGTCGTCACCAACCGGTACAAGGTTGGCATTGTAGAGCAAAATATCGGCGGCCATTAGCACTGGATAACAGAGCAGTCCCGCATTGATCGATGCCTGGGCACGCATGCCCTCATGGGTGAATTTAAGATCTCCCCCTTCCTTGTCCCCGGCTACTTTGAACCCAAGTTTTGCCGCCTTGTCTTTAAACTGGGTCATTCTTTGCAGTTCTCCGATCGGTGTCATGCAGGTAAGAATCCAGGCCAGTTCCGTATGCCCAATCACATGGGACTGGGCGAACTGGTTGCATTTTTGCGGGTTCAGTCCACAGGCAATATACTGGGCGATGCAGGAGTAAATATTTTTACGAAGTTCTGCCGGGGTTTGGTACACGGTGATGGCATGCAGATCAACAATGCCAAAATAACACTCGTAGTCATCGAGCATGGATTCCCAGTTCCTGACCGCTCCCAAATAATTTCCCAAAGTTAAATTACCGGTCGGTTGGGCACAGGTAAGAATGACAGGTTTTGGTTTGCTCGCTATTTGCGTATCGTTCATTATTGTTATTTGAACTTCTTACAGGTCTCCTAATTAAATGACAATTCTCATCCCATATTTCGTTCACCCATGAGTGATGCTGATAATAAAAGTATCGAAAGTGAACTAACTGAACTATTGAAAAGGTGTTCGCCTGAGACAATTCAGGCTGCTCTCCAGTTCAGAAAGAACAAAGATTCCAGCCAGATCGAAAAGATCGTACTGGGTGTGATTGACCGCCACCTGGAGCCGGAGCAAAGAAAAATTTTCAAAAATGCGGATGATTCTTTCCGCCTCTACGACGATCTTGGTCTTGATTCATTAACCATGCTCGAGATCGTTATGCTGGTTGAGCAAACCTTGCAGGTAAGTATTGATAATGAGGAACTCAGGGATCTCCGCACCCTGGGAGATGTGAAACATTATTTAGATGCGAAGGTTCGCGGGGTTGATCCTCCTGCCCGTTCCAAAACATACAGAATAGAAGAGGTGGCCGCTCTTATGCCACATCGTGAACCTTTCTTGTTTTTGCAGGATGTGACCATTGATGGAGATCTGGCAAGGGGAGATTACCGAATTACCGGTAACGAATATTTTTTGGAGGGGCATTTCAAGGATCAGCCGGTTTTTCCCGCGTCGATCATGATCGAGGCATTAGGCCAGTTGTGCGTCTTTTTCCTGCTTCAAGGAGCACACGATGGACTGTCCCGCAAAGTCGATCCGGCGAGCATCTTTTTCACTGCATGTGATGGAATCAAGTGTAGGCGCGTTTGCAAGCCCGGGGATGTCTTATCGATGACCGTAAAGGTGGAGCGGGTACGCCATCCATTAGCGTGTTTCAGTGGAGAAATTCTAGTGGACGGACAAAAGACTGCTCACGCTGGGGAGATCAAGCTCGCCTTTGACTTTTTCCCGCTGATCGATGGTTCCATCGGTAATACCCAAAAGTCGGACAGTGTATCGGAAAGCGATTCGTCTAAACTTATATCAAGTAGTGTCCCGGGCGAAAAAGGTTGAAAACCTTAAAGTTTTGTTAGTTACAAACCTGAATTCCAATCAAGTTGACTAAGATAGCTTTTCTTTATGCCACTTTCCCAAGACCAACCGAGACTTTTGTCCGGCGAGAATTAAGCCAGCTTCAGGAATTAGGACTTACTCCTGCAGTCTTTTCCATTTGGAAAGGGGCAAGGAGTTGGGAAGGCTTACGGATTAACCTTTTTCCCTTATCCAGCCTATTACGCCTGATTTTCTGGATCCCTTATTGGGCATGGAAGAGACCCACGGTTTTCAAGTTGATTCTATCTCATTTGTGGAAAACTCCCTGTCCAAACCTACAGAATTGGAATGAAACTTTTCTCGGCCTCGCCTTTGCCCTGATCCAGGCAAAAAGTTTTAAGCAGGCAAATTATGAGCGACTTCACGCAGTCTGGGCAACAATGCCGGCAACTGCGGCCCTTGGGATAAGCCTGTTAACGGATGCCCGTTTTTCCATGGGTGCCCATGCCTACGATGTTTTTCGTAATGGGGGAGACTGGTTGTTGGCCCTGAAGTTGAAGAGTGCAAGATTTGTCCGCACCTCTTCCCAGTCAACCGCAAACAGGCTAAATTTGCTTGGCACCACAAAAGAGCAGTTGGTGTTAATTCACCGAAGCCTAAAACCGTTCCCTTCCCGGGAAAATTTCGAACTTGTCCAAAAAAATAAACTTAGCCTTCTTTCTGTCGGTCGTTTGGTCGAGAAAAAGGGGTATTTCCTACTGCTCAAAATCCTCCAGGCCTTAAAGTTTAGCGAGGTTCCTTTCACCTTAAATATGATCGGAGGTGGACCTTTAGAGAATGAGATCAGACGGCAGATTCAGCTCTGTGGTCTCGACAAAAATGTAAATTTGCTGGGCCATATGAATGAACCTGAAATCGAGAAATTTTATCTTCAGAGTGATGCCCTATTGTTCACCGGTATTGTTTCGTCCAATGGGGATAGGGACGGTATACCCAATGTTATCCCAGAAGCGATGGCGAATGGATTATTGGTTCTGGCTTCTAACCGTGCAGGTAGTCCAGAGGCATTCACGCACGGGGAGGCCGGCTTTACATTTGACCCTTATCATCTAGGTCCCTGGGTAAATCTGCTTAGGCAATTTTTTGATTCTCCTGAGCTTTTTTTAGCAATCAGGAAACATGCCCATTTGCATGCAGCATCTCAATTCTCTGCCAAAGTGAATTGTCAAAAATTAAAATCTTTATTTGAATGACCGGATCGTGTCGCCCAAAGTAAGCATTTTAACAAGCGTTCGTGATCAGATAGCTCTGACCAAGAAATGCATTTCCTGCCTTGAACAAACCATAGAGGGTCAAGTTTCTTATGAAGTGTTGATTGCCAATGATGGCAGTGTGGATGGTACCGCAGACTATTTAGATAGCCTTCCTTCTCCATTCCGGGTTTTTCACCGGGAGAACACTCAGGGATTTGCAAAAAACAACAACTGGTTGGCCAGAGAAGCAAGGGGTGAGTATCTCCTTTTTTTAAACAACGATGCATTTGTCAAAGGGGACTGGCTTTCCCCCATGCTGCGTATTTTGGAAGAAAAAGAAAAGGTTGGATTCGTGGGCAATGTACAAAAACTTTACGGGACAAAAAGGTTTGATCATATGGGGGTAGTATTTTCTCCCTTGGGAAACCCGCGGCACTTTGGTCAAGGCTTTTTCCATCATCCTTTTAAGGGTGAATCCCGTATTTGGAGTGCGGTGACTGCCGCATGCTGCATGATCCGGCGTGAGCTATTTTTAGAGCAGGGCGGTTTTGATGAAGAGTTTATAAACGGTTGCGAGGATATGGACCTGTGCATTCGTTTAAATAGGGCCGGTTACTCCCATTATGTTGCCCATGACAGCGTGATCGATCATGTCAAAGGTGCCACCACCGGACGCAAAGACAGAAACGAGGAGAATTTTGAATTGCTGATGAAAAAATGGGGGGACGAGATCCGCAAAAATGAGTCAGTAAAGGACGGTTTTTTGCATGCCCGCACCTATCTGTTCCGGCCGTTATTCAAGCCTTTGGGAACCAATTTTTTAAAGTTTCTGGATGCAATCTTAATTCTTACAAGAATACGAAAGCTTTCCGGGATTTAGATTTCTTCTCATTGCTGCGAAAAAATTCATTCCATCATTTATATCTTGGTTGCAGCGTAGCGGATCGCATCTTCGATGATGTCCAAATCGCTGTCCGTATGGGCAGCGGATATTGCAGTACGGATTAAATCTTTGCCTGGTGGGACTCCCGGGGCAATGGAGATAATCGCATAAACCCCTTTTTCCAACAGAGCTTTCCAAAAATAATAGACCTTTTCCTTTTTGCCCAAAACAATGGGGATAGCGGGGGATTCACTCTCCCAGGTATCGAGCTGTAATTCATGCAATAAGTTCCGGTAGCGGGTGAGGTTTTTTTCGAGCCTTTGTCTGTGCTCTGGTTCAGCACGGAATACCTGCAACGCGGCATGGGCACAGGCGGTGGCGGAGGGAGAAAGTGCGGCAGAGAAAATGGTCTGTTTTGAATGACTACGCATGTAATCGATGGCATCTTTGCTCGAGCAAACAAAACCACCCATGCCGGAAAAGGATTTGGAGAAACTACCACAGATCACATCCACTCCCTGGGTAAGCCCGAAATGATCTGCCGTTCCCCGACCGGAATTCCCAAGCACTCCGACCCCGTGGGCATCGTCCAGGATTATGAATGCATTAAACCTCTTACCCACCTCAACGAGCTCAGGGAGCCGGGCGATGTGTCCCTCCATCGAATAGATTCCCTCAAGCACCACTGCCTTAGGGGTGGTTGAATTCTCAGAGGCAAGAAGTTCACCGAGGTGTTCGGGGTCGTTATGAGCAAAGCGTTCACAGGTTGCCCCGCTTAAATGAATGCCACTCCACAAAGAGGAATGCAGGTTTTTATCCGCGAAAATTATGTCTTTCCGGTCAACAAAACCGGTCACCGCGGAGGCACAGGCAAGATATCCCGCAGAAAAAACATGGCACGCTTCCTTTCCCAAAAAATCGGCCAGATCTTCCTCCAGTTCGCGGTGAAAAATTCTCCCCCCATTGGCTAACCTGGCACCCGTCGTACTGCTTCCCCATTTTTGCAGGGCTGCCATTCCTGCCTCTTTGATTTTGGGGTGCTGAGAAAGGCCAAGATAGTCGTTGCTCGAGAGCATGACATATTCTTTGCCATCTTTTTTTACCCGGGTACCTTTTTGCTCATCAAAAATATGATAATAGGCATCATACTTAAGGCGCAGCTTGGTGGCGTCATCCGAGCGGATACGATCCCATATTGCTGATTGATTGCTTGAGCGAAAGGACAAAGCCATTCCGCATCATACCCAATGAGCTTAGTTGCTCAAAGCCAAAAAGGGCGGAATACTCCTTATTCTGTACGCTTGATTACATGAAACCCGAACCCGGTTTCCACGACTTCAGAAACCTCATCTTTTTCCAGGGCAAATGCAGCCTCGGAAAATGGTTTGGCCATCACTTCAAATTTGAATTTGCCCAGGTCTCCTCCTTTGGGCCCGGATGGACCGTCAGAATGTTCCTTTGCCATTTGGGCAAAGTCTTTCCCGTCATTGACAATTAAGCCACGGATTCTTTCCGCCTCTTTTTTGGCCGCTTGTTTATTGCGGGTGATTTTGGAGTCGGCACGGTCTGCTCCTTTGTACGATATCAGGATGTGGGAGGCTGACACCTCATCGGGCAGCACAACTTCCGGATTGTCCTTACTTGTCACAAAGGAGTTTCTCTCCAGACGGATCTTTTCATATACATCATTGGAGATCACATAATACCAACCGGCAAGGTTCTGGTTTAACTCATTGGCGCGTTGGCGGGCCTTGGCCACCTTGTCGTCATACTCCTTTTGTTTGCGGGCGTTGGATGCATTAATCCTCGCAATTTCTGCGTCCTTTTCTGCATTCTTTTTGACAGCTTCGGCATCCTGTTGGGATGAGGAATTCTGGTCAGCAGTAGCAGCAGATACCTTGGCCTTTTTACTCTTGGCTCCAGCGGGTGGGGGCGGAGGGGTAATGCTTGGAGGAGGGGTGGGCGGGGTGAAGTCAGGGGGCGATCCGGGCTTGGCCACGGGTCCTTTATCACCTTCCGGTCCCTGGGCTCCGTCCGTGGAAGGGAGTGCTTCAAGCTGAGGCGGGGAAAGCAGGGATTCATTTACCCGGGCAAAGGCATAGATATAGCGGCTGTTCCCGGATGAGTTTTCATCCTCTTCCGGACCCCGGTAAATCTCGCCAAACCGCAGAACATACTCCACGCCACTTTCCATGCCAACCAGCACCTCACCCTTGTTGGAGACAACCTTGGGAACAGTCTGTCCGGCGGCATCCTGGGCTGCGATGGTGTAGAATCCTTTTTGTTGAAGGGATTGAACGACAGCCTGATTGTTGGAGTCCCGAAGGTTGCTGAAAAACTCCCTGCCTTGTTCCAGGTTTTTTACCAATATCTCGGGCTTTCTTTCCACATCGATAATTTCCAGATCATCCAATGCGTCTTTCATGGCATCGAGCACTTCCTTGTCCAGTTCTTCATTTTCCTTAAGGTCTGAACCAGTCAGGCTCCATTTGGAATCGGCAAAGTTTAACACCAGAGGGTTGCTCGTCCGGTTAATCTGGCCCTGGGCAAGGTTAACATCGTAATTGTCGAGGGTAACCTGCCTGATTTTCCACTTGTCCAGATCGAGGAAGTCCTGCTCCACCCAGTCCACGAATTTGGAGGACACATCACGGGCATTGCGTACTTCCACCCGGAAGACTGCGTTCTGCTCTGGCTTGCGGACAAAATAGGTGCTGGGCAATCCCTCAACCTCTTGCCCGATGATCAGGCTGGCCAAGTTTGATCCCGAACTGTTCTTTAAATGAATCAACCGTCCGATCCCGGATTCCGTCGGGTCGGCCTTGCTGGGATTAATCACTCCGAATTTTGCATGCTCACCGGCACCTTCTCCTGCCTGGTCAATGATGCGCAGGTCAAAAAGTATGCTGGCCACATCCTTGAGCTGGTTATCCGCATTGGCAGGATAATCGGCTTTGCCCGGACGCCGGATAAACCAGCCCTTATCTGTCTGGGTGACCTCGATCGATTTGGACTGAATGTCTTCATTGTCCACCTCAACAATTTCGATTCCGGTCACCGAGCGTGGATCAAAGGACTCGAACAGTGCCTGCCCCATTAGGTTTGGCTTGGCTGAGGGGTCCCGCTTGGTGGGAGAGGTGAAAGTGGCAATTGCTACTGCGATGAGTGCAACGGCGAGAAAGGAGATGGTCTTCTTGTTTTCGTTCATTTCTAAGGGATGTCGAAAGAGTAAGTTAGAGATAGAAATCGGGCGTTTTAGGAGCGTACCCGTGAATCAATGGCTCCCTGTATTTCGGCCCCCCGTTTCTTGTAGAAAACGAAAAGAGCAATCAGGAGCAAGGGGAGCGGGGGTACAAACACCGAGAGACGCTGGATACTTCTTTGTTTCTCGCGGATTTCACGATCCCGCTTTCTTTCCGCATCCTTAATGGCGAGATTGGTGGTTTGACGAAGTTCACGTTCGCGCTTGGCCATGTTTTTTTGCAACTTTGCCGCCTCGGTTTGCAGAACCTGCATAAATTGGCCCTGGGTCATAGAGCTCTGGCTGTTTTGCACTTCCGCAAGTGCCTCATTGAGTTTGCGGTTTTCATCCTGCAGAATTCCCTGAATTGAGCTCTCCGCTTCCTGGATGGTGCGGGATGCCACTTCGCGGGCTTCCTCTATGCTCTTCTCGAATTCTTCCAGGGTACGGTGCAACCTTCTGCGGTTGCGGATGTCCAGCAGGCTCTCCTCGCCGGAGAGATGGTCAATCAGGTTGAGGGACAGGGTGACATTGTCCACATCAAGCGGGAAATCAGATTCCGGTCCACGGCTGCGGATATTGAAGAACGGATCGGCTAGCATGTCCACATCGGCCACCAGTATGACATTGATCTTACTGGTCTGGTTCCCGTCCATTACCTCTCCGGAAATCGAAGCGGCAATTACTTCCTGCCCGCCGGAACCGGGATAAAGGGTGCGGTCCGGGTTAAAGCGGCGGGGAGTTCCAAACACTCCACCGGTCCAGAAAGTTTCCAAACTCGTGGTTCCGGCAAGCGGTCCGCCACGGGTACGGAGCAATGGCTGGAAAGTCAGGTTGCTCGATGCCTTGGGATAGAGGGTTCCCGGGCAGGTGAACAGGCAGTATTGCAGTTCCGAAGTAATGGGGTCGTTATGGAAGGAATTTTGCAAACCTCCCACATAAACGAATTCGTCCGGAAAGTTTTCCGACCTTGGAATTTTGGGGAATGGATTGTAGGGATCCCGTAAAATTCGCTCCTGCAAGCCACCCAGTCGGGTGTCCAAATCAGAAAGAAGTTTTTGCTCCACAAAATTTCGTATGGGGTGACTGCTTTCCATTTTGTCAAAAGCATTGCGCAGGGAGGTAAGTTTTAAACTATTCCAGTCGTTCTGGGATAAGGACGCATTGGACTTTAACCGTGCCTCATACTCAGATGCTTTTTTGATCAGGTTTTCCAGGCTGGTGAAGAATGTGCCCACTTCCGGGAACCGTCCACGGGCAGGTGCCAAACTGCGGGTGGCATTTTGTTTGAGGTTGCCCAGTTCTGTTTGAATCTTTCGCAGCCTTTCCATCGGATCGAGGTTGAAGTTTACCTCCAGCAGATTCCAAAGTTTGCTTAAATCTCCTTTTTCCGGGGCACTTCCACCTTCTGGGCCGCTATTGTTGTTGCGGCGGGGCTCGTAGGTGCCGGTTACACTACCCTGGATGAGGGGGAGGGGATCTTCAAAGATGGCGGTGGGGATGCCCGATTTGATCGCAGCGACCAAGTCATCCATTTTCTCGTTATCGAGTGTGCTGGGCTGGACCACCACGAGGGCATCATAATCATCCGGTGAAATTTCTCCCCCGGTAACTTCCTGCACATCATACTGCTTGTTTAATTCATTAAAAAATTCCCAGGCAGGTGTGCCCCCACCCAGATTGAATCCCATAATGCCCATGCCTGCGGTTCCGAGTACCGGTGCATCAGTGGCAAATACGCCCAGGGTCTTTTTCTTTTGCGATCCGCTGACCGCATTGATGGTGCGGACAATTTCATACTCTACCGGTAGCCCCTTGTAGAGAAACGGTATGGTTTGTTGGCCGGTGTCTCCCTTGCAGACCACGCCCATGTACAAATCCTTCTGCCAGGGCACCATGCGGCCGCCCTCCATCACAAAGAGGGGAGGGGTCACCCCGTTCTGGTTTTCCACTCCATATTTTTCAGCGGTTGCGGAGGCATTATCCTCCGGGGTGATCACATGGATATTGACCGATACCAGCTTGGTCTCCCGGTCAATTTCACGAAGTGCAGTGAGTAAATTGATACGGGTCTGCACATACTGTTCGGGCATGGAATCGGAGGGCGAAATAAATGCGTCGATTTCCACCGGGCTTTTCAATTGGCCCAACAGATCAATCGATCCTTCCGACAGACTGCTCAACTGTTCAGCGGTCGCATCAATCCGTACCACATCATGGTTGCGGAAATACTGGGTCAGGGCAAATGCGGTCACCACGGTGGCAATCACACGCAAGGAGAAATGGGAATACTTGGATTTTCCCAGTGGGCTGCCCACCCAATGCCTGCGCCCAATCAAAATGGAGGAAAGGTAGAGCATCGCAATCGCCAGCCCCGCAAAAAAGATCATTCCGGATGTGCTGATGATACCACGGCTAAAATCGAGAAAGTTTGTGGCAATGGCCCAATCGGAGTCAGGGAGCAGGGCAAGGGGGGAATTGAATGCCACTCCCAAAACAAAAGCCACGGTCAGGTTGGCGGTAAGGAAGGATGCGACCATCCCAATCGCAATCATGCTCAGTCCCACAAACCAGTAGCCAATATAGGTGGAAACAAGCAATCCAAAGTCGGGGTTGCCCAGCTGGCTTAGGACATAGTAGTTGGCGATCAGGGAGATAACCAGGGATACCGAAAAGATCGCGACCGCACCGAGGTATTTTCCAATGACCACATCAAAGTCACTCCCGGGCAGGGTGAGCAGGAGCTCGTCCGTCCCCTGACGTCTTTCATCCGCCCAGATACTCATGGTGATGGCGGGAATAAAACCGAGAAGAATGTGGGGAAGGAAACGGTTTAACTGATCAAGGTTGGCCAGGTTGGAATCAAAAAATTCCTGCGGCCAAAAAGCCGCCAGTCCACTGGCCAGGAGAAAGGCACAGATAAATACATATCCACTGGGACTGCCAAAATAAGCGGCGAGGTTGCGTTTAAATACGGCGAGAACTGCTTTTGTGTTCATGGATAAATCTAAAATGTTTTAGGCGGCAAGGGTTTGCTGGTTAAACCATGTGTCCAGGGATGTCTCCCCCTTCAGCTCATCCGGGGTTCCCTCAAAGATCAACCGCCCGTTATGGATCAGGATGATCCGGTCGGCCACTTCAGGAACTTCCTGTAAGATGTGCGTGGATAGAAGGATGGTTTTTCCCAGGCCCTTAATGGTTTTGCGCACTTCCAGTACCTGGTTGGGGTCAAGCCCGGCGGTGGGCTCGTCCATAATTAATACATCGGGCTCGTGCAAAAGCACATTGGCCATGCCCACCCGCTGCCTGAATCCTCGGGAGAGTTTGCCGATTGGTTTGCTGAGCACAGTCTGCAGGGCACACTGTTCAATTACCTGGGATATCCGGTCCTGCTTGGTCGATTCATCCATGCTCCGGGCATCGCCAAAAAAGTTAAGCAATCCAATCGGGGTCATTTCCTCGTAGAGCGGACCGTTCTCTGGCAGATATCCGATCCGGTTGGCCACGAGGGAGCGGTTGTTGGCAACTTCCAGCCCGCATACCCTGGCAACCCCTGCAGATGGTGCCAAATATCCGGTCAGCATTTTCATGGTGGTACTCTTACCGGCACCATTGGGCCCAAGAAAGGCGACCACTTCACCCTTGCGGATGGAAAAGTTAAGGTCTTCAACGGCGATAAAATCACCGTAATATTTGGACAGGCCTTTCGCCTCGATCATGAATTCATCACTGTTTTCTTCGCTCATAGGTAGGGTTATTCGGGTATCTAGATATTTTTAAAAGGCTGAATGGTGGATATAGTCGGATTATGCGACAAGGCATATTAAATTTGTGCAAAGTATGAAAAAATTCTTTATTGCGAATGCTTTCAAGAAGAAAATCTTTACAAGGGTATAAGAAATTAACTAGATTGAAGTCTCCCTTAGGATTATGCCCATTTTCCGTACAGCTCAAATTGCCTTCTGTTTGTTGACTCAAGCCAGTCTGTTTGCGTCTGACAGCCTGAATGACTGGTTTTCATCCCCCATGCTTCAGGAACCGTTAAGACTCGAGCAGTTGAGCGGCGATAAAATTGTGGAAATGTCAAAATCTTCTTTTTCCCGCCCGCTGATTTATCCTAAGTCCGTCTCTGTTTTTGAACGGATGGATGCATCCCTGCCTCGGTTTTACACCCTAAATGAACTTGCTTCCAACCCCGGGCTCCGCCCGATCCACCAGTTTCATTCCAATTCAATGGTCGCACAACCCGAGTTATCCATTCGCAGACCGGCCAAATTGAATGTTTCCGAGCGCGAAAAGCAATTGTTCGACACCTCTCTCCTGCTTGTCCCCAAAAATTCTGTACCCTTACCCTCGGATGATCAGTTGCAGGCATTTTTGGATGCGGGCAGGCACAAATACACCACCCCGGTTAATTCCAAGGAAATTATCGATAATTTGCTCAAAGACGAATATGCCAACCACCCGGTGATCAGTTTATTAAATGATTCTCCCGAAGTTCAAAAAGTTCTCAGGTCTGAATCTTTTAATCAAAGCACCGATGGCCTGTTTAGTTCCGCCAACCTTGCCCTTGCCAAGCCCCCTTCCCATTCAGGTGGGCAGATGTACCGCGAATCGTTACCCACCCCACCATCCTCCCAGGAGGAGGAAACGGCCCGCCAGCAGGTTGATCCCAATGCCCCCACCTTTCTCAAGCTCAAAGCACGCAAACAAGCCCGCGATGGTACTTTAAAACCCGCCCAGGCTTCCGAAATTTATCTGACCACTCAGGATCTCAAGGAATTGCTCAAGGATATTAGTTCCGATCCCGCAGTGGCGGGGGAGGTTCGTTCGGTTGCCGAGCTCTGGGCAAAGGCAGAAAAGGACGGGTCCAACAACCCGGAGGTTGCCCTTGGGGTAAAAGCCATTCTTCTGTCCGCCAAGATCGGGCGTGCCCGTACTGATCCTTACGGTCAGGCATCTTTAGAAAATATATCCCCGGATGATAAATACTTTGTGATCGGAATAGATAAGGATGTGGACACCGATGTGGTCACCATCTGGTCGAAAGAAGTGGAAGTTGCCCCCGGGGAAAATTTGGTCGAGCTTACATCGACCGACATCATTTATCAGGAATAATCCTGCCTGCTCAGGATCCGGATTATTAATCTGGGCAAGAATTGCTCGCCAAGGTCGGGCAGAGCCATAAAGTAATTCTTTCTTTTAATTCGAAGTTTTATTCAAAGATATGCAAAACCAAGAAATTCTCCAGCAAGCTGCCGATCAAGCACGCGGCTTGGCAATCGATGCAATTCACGCCTGTAGTTCAGGGCATTTGGGACTTCCCCTCGGAGCCGCCGAAGTGGGTGCGGTTCTATTCGGAAAAGATTTACAGATCGATCCATCCGATGATCAATGGTTAAACCGCGATCGTTTCATACTCTCCGCCGGTCATGGCAGTATGTTCCTTTATGGCTGGTTACACCTTGCCGGGTATGATCTTCCTCTCGAAGAGGTAAAGAATTTCCGCCAACTCCACAGCAAGACACCCGGTCACCCCGAGTATGGGGAAACCCCAGGGGTTGAGTGTACCACCGGTCCCCTCGGTCAGGGAGTGGGCAATGCGGTGGGTATGGCCATCGCATCCAAGATGGCCGCCGCTCATTTTAACACTGCGGATCATCCGATTTTCGATCACCAGGTCATTGCCCTCGCTGGGGATGGTTGCTTGCAGGAAGGTGTGGCTGCAGAAGCTGCCTCCCTTGCCGGTCACCTGGCCCTCAATAACCTGACCATTCTTTATGATTCCAATGATGTGACCCTCGATGCCATGGCCGATGCCAGCCAGAGCGAGAGTGTGATCGACCGCTTTGCTGCTTATGGATTTGCCGTGGAACGGATTGAGGATGGACACGATATGGCGGCGATCTCTGCTGCTCTCGAGCGTGCCCGTGCCAATACGGAGAAACCCACCTTCATCGAAATCAAGACCATTATTGGTAAGGGCATTCCTGAAGTCGCTGGTACCTCTGCCGGTCATGGCGAGGGTGGGGCAAAATTTGCCGAGGCGGCCCGCCAGGGTCTCGGACTGCCCGAAGAAACTTTCTATGTGTCCGACGAGGTGCGTGCCTTCTTTGCCGAGCGTAAGGAAAATCATATTGCCCAGCGCAAGCAGTGGGACGAGATGTATGTCGCCTGGCGTTCTGCCAATCCTGAAAAGGCTGCGTTGCTTGATTCCGGACTCGCCCGCGAAGTACCTGCGGATCTGATGAACCGTGTTCAACAATTCGCAGAAGATGCCAATGTGGCCACCCGTGCTGCCGGTAGCCAGATCATCAACGATCTCGCCAAGGCGATGCCCCTGCTGATCAGTGGATCTGCCGATTTGCATGGTTCCACCAAGAATTACATCAAGGATGTGGG
>ERZ807291.6100-NODE-6100-length-14719-cov-4.355428_pt1 | contig 14719 bp, 15 predicted proteins | sample MGYA00521257_ERZ807291 | MGnify/ENA primary metagenome ERZ807291 (study PRJEB31413, sample SAMN03169783) | marine metagenome | biome: Marine; feature: Water; material: Subsurface seawater | place: North Sea | collected 2011-04-28 | depth 1 m m ...
CCACCCGCTGTGAGCACACAGATGTTACAAAAATTTGAACCGCGTGGTGACGGTGGAAACATTGGTAACAACATCGATAAAAATTTAAGAACTACTGCAGGTTATTTGTATCAACGCGTGGCTGGGTGTTATTTTGCTCAAGGAGCAACACTACCGGGAGAGGCAGCCACATATCAATATTCAAATGTTAATAAACCACGTGGCTTCATTGGTGGAATGTATGCTGATCCACGAGCAACACTACAACCGCTCACTTTACAATTCATGGAGACAAACACGTCATTTGTAGATTTTACTATCCGACCATGGACAATTTTAGCGTCTCATCTAGGATTAGTCGCAAGACCTGGTGATGATCCTGCCTCTGGTAATGTTGATGATCAAAACATCAAAACAAACATCACTATTATACAGCTAGCCAAAACATATCAAGGTCGTTCACCTGTGCAACGCAAGGTGTGGAGATTTTACAATTGTGTGCCATTCTCTGTATCTACACAAGAGTTACAAACCGGAGCAACAGATGTGGAGAGGATAAGCACACAATGGGCGTATACAAATTACACAGTTGGAGGGTTACCATTTGTACCGATTGAAGAGATTATTGAGAGTTTTTCTAGTGGTAAGTTATCAAATATAATCAACGGCATCACACAAGTCACTGGGATTGATCCTATCAACAAAGGCATCGGAATGGCAAAAAAGGTTCTAGGCTTATAATTATTGTGTGAGCTTCAAGTATCCTGTATATATACCAAGTCTAGAAAAAAATATTCTGTTCCGTGAGTTGCACAACAATCACTATGTTGTGATACTCAAATTTCTAGCCAACAAAGACAATCACAATGTGGAATTGTATTTGAACAGTTTGATTGATCAATTGAATGATGAAATAACACATGATCAACTGAACAAGGTTGATAAATTGTGTGTGTTGCTGACAACACGTATCATGTGTGTGGGTCCAGAATTGGAGTTGACCATGACTTGTGATAAAACTCAACAACAATACACAGGTAAAATAAATTTGAATGATGTTTTGCAAATGGTGAGTGATTTGCAGCTGATAAAATCACGTGTGTTCGACCTGAAAAACAACATCAAGATGCATGCTGGTGTGCCTGTTAATTTGTACTATAGTGATGATGTGGATATATTGGACATTTTAACCGACACGATCAATGGAATCACCGTACAAGACACACACTACAACATGAGTGACATGACAATACACCAAAAAAATGCAGTGATAGACCAAGTGAGTGGGTTGAATTTCTCACACATTGTGCAGCTTGCTAATGAATCACAACAGTCACTACGAGATTTGATCGTGTTCGAAGATAAAAATCCTCATGATGAACAAGCTAGCGTGCGTGAATACAAGTTAGGTTTGTATGACAACACCATGTTTGACATGATCACCATGTGTTATTCATCCAATTTGAACAATTATTACATGTCCATGTACACTTTGTGCAACACCATGGGTTTTTCAGCTGATTATATACAAAACATAACACCGGTTGAATCAAACATTTATATAAATCAAAAGAAACAAGAAGTTGAGCAACAAAAACAACAACAAACACAGTCAAATCCAACTGTAGGTGGTGCCATGCCAACTGGCTTTTGAGCGGTTGGTGTTATAAATATACAACAATATGTCAACCAACAGCAATTACGATCAGATAATACAAGCGATCAATGACACTAACAACAACCACGATGTTAGTGTGTATGTACCAAGTGTTTCCCGTCATGTGAAATTTAAACCCATGACTATCAATCATCAGAAAAAAATTATATCAACAGCTTTAGACAACACATTGATCAGCAACGCTAACCATTCAATTCTAGCATCAGACATCATCAATGAGTGTTGTCGAGAACCTGATATTGAGTTGTACACACTAGATAAAAACCCAATATTGGTGGGTCTACGCTGTGAGACGTTAGGATATGATATAAACGCTCAAAATGATGAAGGTGAAAGCATCAAAACAAACATCGAAACACATGTGCAAGCATTTTCTTCAATTGAAATACCGAGTGACCTGATGAACACACAAGAAATTGTGCATGACAACATCAAAATCAAGATAAAACCACCCACACTTGAAGATGACACTCGAGTTGGCAAACAAGTGTACAACAACATAAAATCCAACAACTTTGACAATGCAGATGACATCAGAAACACCATTGGAGATGCAATTATATATGAATATGTCAAATATATAAAAAGTGTTGAGATAGGTGACATTCATGTGCCATTTGATCATGATCATGCAATTGAGTTGACACGAGTTGTCGAATCTCTACCAATCGCAGTGAGCTCACAGATTTTAAAAATTATCAACAACATCAAGAGCATTGAGAACAAATTTTTACAATTAAACGATCAAGAACAACAATTAACAATCGTTACCGACGCGAGATTTTATAACAGTGAATAAATAATTGTATGCCAGACACTAGTGGTGAACAATTATCAGTAATATCTCAACAAATCGACACCATGATTCAGATACTGGGTCAGCGTGCTCAATCCACCGGGGAACAGATGGTCAAAGATGTTGACTCTGGTGATGCAAGAGAAGTCTCAAACAAAGAAGGTCAACCCAAAGTCAGAAAGATTGTAAAAGAAGCTGAACCTGTTAAAATACTCAGCTATTCACCCAAAGCGTTAGAATCACTTTCGAAAGCTGTCACCACACAAGGTGAAAAAACAACAGAGCGTGTAGAGAAAAAAACAGGAGGTTTCATAGAAAGTCTGCTGAGCACAATTGGCACACCATTGTTAGCTCTGGCTGGTTGTATCACAGCGTTGCTCACAGCAACCAATATAGATTTCGGTGCCTTTGAAGGTCTTACAAACATGATTGGCAAGCAAGGATTAGTTGGTGGATTGAAAATATTCATGAAACCATTTTTAAAATTCGCTGGTAAATCTGGACTGAAACTTCTCAAGAGAATACCTGTTATAGGTTCAATTGTAGGACTGTATCTTGCATATGAACGATACAGAAATAAAGATTGGGTCGGGATGACAATAGAAATAGCAAGTTCAATCGCTAATCTTGTGCCTGGTGTTGGCACATTCCTTTCGATAGGTTTAGATTTATTAAATGCATTTTTAGATTATAAATCTGCTACTGCTGAAGGTGATTTGAAAGGAGATAAAGCAGGAATAATTGCTGAGATGGCAAAACCAATGATGGAGTGGTTAAAGAAAAATGGTAAAGACATACCATTTATTGGAGCATTTTATCATGGAAAAGACATGATACAATCATTCAAGGATGGCAAGTGGTCAGATGGATTCCTTTCACTAGCACAAACTGCAGCAGCATTGATTCCGGGTTTTGGTATGTTGTTAACACCGGGTTTAAATTTTTTACGCGCCATGGTGGACCCGAAATACAGACAACAAACCAATCTTGGAGGGGCTGCTGCAGGTGCAATGGACTGGTTGAGTGGATTGTGGGACACAATAAAAGACTGGTTTGGTGGTATTCTACATGGCATTGCTGATAATTTACCTGTTGGAAGTGATTTCGCTCATGATTGGTTGGAGGGCAAAGGTTTCAAGAATCCAAACAAAGCTGCTAGAACCAAACAGATCGAGCAAAGCCGAGCAACCACACGATCCAATTGGGACTCACGAGAACTGAACCGTCTCAGAGAGTTGAAACAACAAGATCGATTGAATGATCGTATGAGCGCGAGATTGCAAGAACTAGAAGGCATTGACGGTGCTCGTGCTGATGGTGGTCCAGTAGCTTCCGGAGGCACATATCTTGTGGGTGAACGTGGTCCGGAGTTGATTCAAACCAATCAAAGTGGAACTGTTCATAGCAACGAAAGCATCGTCACATTGTTACAACAAAACAACGAGATATTGACCAATTTATCGACAGAGATCGTCACAGCAGTACGCGACACAGGTACAACAGTGAACAATTCAGTGGCTAGTAACACAGTCAATCAATCCAACAGCATACCATCCGCTCAATCCTTCCGTGATCGAGTCAGAGACAACATGTTCAAATAAATAATAAAACGTATGGGTTTCAGCAAAGCACAATTAATAACAGGTGGTTTAGGACTGGTCGGTGGATTGGCGAGTAAATTTTTAGATGCAGTCGGACTAGGCAACCTTGGTGCTCAAGGTGTTAGCCACATATGGAAATTTGTTGATTACACATCAAAACATTTCCCAGGACCCAACACCAGTGACAGAAAATACGGCTTTGGAGCGGCTCCTGATATAGCCAGTGTGGGTAATCAAGGAGCGGCTCTCGGCAATAGTCAAGAACAAACAATTGATCACATTGACGTTGTGAATGATTTCCAATGGACACAATCACCGAAATCCTCCAGATCAGATGTACCTGTGTTGTTCTTGAGAGAGAAAAAGATCCAAACAAATCCACAGTTAAATCAGATTGCTAACAATCTATTCACACTTTCACAAAAGGCAGCTCGTGGAGCCGGGGAAGAAAATGTTGAGGAACTCAAAAGCATGATCAATGCTAGCAAAGCAGCAATAATAAAAGGTGGAGAAGCCACCACTGGTTTGTTGTCAACCAGTCCTGATTTGTCAGGTTCTATTTCAGGTATAAATAAAAATGTAGCCAAAGCAGCCACCAACACCAGTGAATTCTTAAACAAATCTATTGACAAACTGACTGTGTCTGATCAACCTGGAGTGTTGGCTCCATACGAGCAATTGTATTACACAAAGGACACCGGATTTGTTTACTCGCTACCATACCTAGAACCACAATACAAACAAGTGCAAAATCAATTTGGCAATGATGGAGGCGCGAACAGCGCCATCCTAGGCACAGCGGCCAACATGAGCAAAACAGCTGCAAACATAGCCACCGGGTTGAATATCATGGATCCCGGCACGTACATAGAACAACCACAATTGTATAACTTTGGAGGTCGCAACAAAACATACACAATCAAATTTCCATTGATCAACACCAATTCATGGAATGATGTTGTGAGAAACTGGCAATTGATCTGGATGTTGATTTATCAAAACACACCCAATCGCTTGACTCGTGATCTCATCGACCCACCATGCATATATGAAGCAAGTCTAGACGGCACGTGGTATAGTAAATATGCATACATCAGTCAGTTGTCAGTCGATTTTGTAGGAGCCACAAGAAAAATGACCATTCCGGTGCGCAACGACTCCATGCCAGATGGAGGAGGTAGTCCACTGGCCGGCATGTTGTCAGTTGACACAATTATACCAGATGCATACGAAGTAACATTGTCTGTAGTTGATATATTTGGAGAGACAAGGAACATGTTGTATCATTCTGTCAATCAAACCAACAGCAAAATAACTGTCCAGTCTGGTCCACAAAGCATGGTGGACACAGCAATCGGAACTGTAGAAAACAAAGTCCGCGGAGCACTAGGGGGTCTAGGTAACTTATTTTAATCATGCGTAGAAACGAAATAACAGATTTGTCACCATTGAGTGAAATGAAATTCGAGAACATATTCAACATGTCTAGAACAGACAATGGTTATTATTTTTACAACATAATGAAAACAGTTCGGTTCGATCCAAAAGAGTTGGATTCTAATTATTATTTTAAATTTCAAGTTGATCGTCACATGAGCTGGACATCAATGAGCTATAGATTTTACAACACAATAGATTTATGGTGGATCATTTGTGTCGTGAACAACATAGATAATCCTGTTGCTTTTCCTACACCTGGAACAACATTAAAAATAATAAAGAAGTCTCAAGTTAGCACCATTGTATCTTCTATCAAGACACAACTCCAGTAAGCACCATGACCGGTCAGAACCAACAACAATCATCAGGTTTGATGTCCAGTGATTATCTTGATGACAGAATGTTCAAATTCAAAGTGTTGATGTGGAATGATGATGACCGTATAGTCAAGATACCACGTGGTGCAATCAAAGAGATGGTGATACATGATGATATATTCAACTGGTATCATTCTGGTCACATGGTGATAAGCAATCCTCGGAATGTTCTAGAACGAGCCAGCAAAAAATACGTCAATCAGCAAGAGATTGATGTGTTGCCGTACCGTTTCAGAAATGATGGTCGTGACTATCTATATATAGAGATTGACACACCTATTCATGACGATCCTCAATCGGACGAAGGCTTGGACAACGAGGTTCATACAATACGATTGCTCATGAGTGTGTATGACACACAAGATGTTTCAAATGGTGATGTAAACAACAAATTAAAAAAGATAAGTTTTTGGGATTACAGGCATCACATGATGACAGACACCAACATGTGGTGGAGCACAGCACATGCTGTCAACAGACAAAGCACTCCTGACACGTACAACAATTTATACATGACCACTGATAGATCACGAGCCGTGTACACTGGTGATGCAATCAAGGATCTGATTACTGAATGTCTCAAATCAGAAACATCTCAACCTGTGTTTGAAGATGATTTTAGCAAAGGTGGTGAAAAATTGTTCTACACATCACCTGCTGAAGCTCGAGCGGTGGATGACCTGGATTATTTGTTAGAACACCATGCACACGACACACAATCTGCAGAACCATGTGTGTTGAGAGTAAACAGGTACACTGACAAGTGGTCATTGTTACCTATAAGCGAGATATTTCATCGTGCAACTGACGGCAAGGACGGTCCAGGTGACATGCAACTGGACCGATTTTATATAGCTGATGAGTCTATGGAAACAGAAGTCAGTACCAATCAACTCAGAACACCAAAAACACCGTATGCCATGAACAACATGTTCACTGAATACAACATGATAAACGATTTCCAATTTTTAGATCAATCTGCTCAGTTGAATTCAGAGTTGATAAACACAACAGTTGTGCACATGTATGACAACAACAACAAACAATTCAACATACATATGGAACACAGTGACATCACACAAGTTCGTGATTATATGAACAAGAGTGTACTGGATAAATTGTTAGGTGGAGAAGGTGGACCGGTGTCGAACATGGTGTTCAATCGAAACATATCAGAAAATAAAAATGTCAAGCATCAATTCACTTCAACAGCAACAGATGTGAGAGACAAATTGCATGGAAGAAACAAAACTATCATGGCTAACATCCTCACTGGTAACACAATGGTGTTCAATGTGAAAGGATTCACCAGCAGACAATCTGGTAAATTTATATCGGTCGATCGTGACCTGGGTTATGATAACAATGATTTTGATGATAAAATATTAGGTCAATATCTAGTGACGTCTGTGGATCATGTGATTGATAGCAACGGGTATCATAATCAAGTGATATGCACAAAACCATATCTATACAAAGATCAACAATTCAACGAAGATGTTTCATGATAACCGCTGAATCCTTGGATCAATACACCTCAGAGACTAGATCATTAGTTTCATCAAGTTGTGTTGTGTTGTTTGAACAGTTAAATGATGATCAAATCAATCTAGCAGCAGTTAGATCCACTATCGATCATATAAATGCACATGGTGTGACACCACAAGTCATATCATGGTATGAAACATCACAGGTGAGTAACAAATCTTTGCAACAAACAATTACTGACAAACTTTCCGGTGATGACGCTGATCAAATCACGCGAATGATCAAAATTGATCATGAATATTGGAATACATATGATCTGAACATCGGTACAACAGCTGACAAGTTGAGTAAACACAAGTTAGCCTATGATCTTGCAAAACAATTCAATTATTCGACATTATCTGGTACACATTATAACAAAACTCATGCCGCACTGAGTGTAGCTGCAGCTAGCTGCATGATTGATCAAACAAAAGATGCATTTTCTACATTTCATGGACAAACCGATGAGACTTTGTCTAGCAGAATAGAATCTTCGTTTGATAGCACCCAATCCGCACATCTTTTAGACATAATCAACAATGGACCCGATACATACAACTGTGACATCACCACCACATGTGAAGAAACCATTAGAAGTGATGGTACCGGAGATGACACACTAACAGAAACACCCAAACCTACATTCACTACAGGATCCGCTCGTGAACCAAGACCTCAAACAACTCAACACAAGAGTGTTGAACCATGGTACCAGCATTTAAATACCAACACATCATTAGATAATGCTTATATTGCATCAAATCTAATAGAATCAGCTGCTAGTTCATTAGATCACGCGAGGTTTGGTAACATTTTCAATCAAATACAGACATCACCAGACTATATACATGATATAACACATTTGTTCATGCATGGCATCACTGTATCATCAGATAAAACATTAGATGTTGCTCAACAGACCAACAAACACAATGACTTCATACAATCACAACTCGAAGAGAATCTATCAGTCATAAAAGATGCGGATGATCGAGTAACAACCGAGGATATAGAAGATGTCAGCAAATAAACAAACACAGGCAAACGCGCTGGTGGTTGATGATTCAACTGGAGAAATAAAAAATGAACAACTTGTTGTTCATATCAATGAACCTTCTGATGTATATGCTTATAGTCTACCTGTTTCCGCTGGTTTATCCACGTTAGACAACAGTTTATCCGATGATCCATGGTACATACTGTATTGGTTAGATCAATACGATTACTTACCAGAGAAAACCAAACAAATGGTGCAGCAATCTGTTGAAAAAAGCCCATATTTAGATAATTTTAGTGAATCTGTAGCAGCTTTGCTTGATGTTGAATATGTCAAGGACAATTCTACTGTGCCTGTGTCAGATATTGGGTATAACATCACAGGATACACTTACTCGCGAGTGTTAGATTATGTGATCACTCGACAAAATGCAGAGATGACAAATGAAATGAGCATCAAAGTGAACAACATGTTCAAACGCAACATGACTTTCATAAAGGATGACTCAGGAGTCGCTAGCAAACTTAGTTCAGACACACATGGTCGTAATCTAGTGACAGACAGTCAGCATTATGTCAGATTGAAATCGATACTGAGTGATTTGGAGCAAATGATCAATGAAAAAATGGGAGTGATGTACAAAGTATTGAAATTTATACAGAACAACACGTCAGCCATGCAATTCTTTCAGTGGAAGCAACGATTGTTAGTGGAAAACAGTTTGGTTATGGTAGATGTCAATGGTTCACCAGTTGAATCAACAGATTACACCACAACAACACAATCTATATCCGCACTACAGTCAACTGACCTGAGTGTTACTGTTTAGATTGTTGTTGATCGGTATCAACAGTCACATCATCCACTGTTGCATCGATAAGCTTCGCATCTTTGATCAATTGTTCCATCACTTCTTCTCTGCTAGCCATCATTCGTGCTCTTGTCTCGGTTTCTACCAGTTCTTTTTTGCTGTCTATATCCATCTTCTTGACAGTAATTGTAGTCATGGCTTTTTTGTCTTGTAACAACACTTTGTTCAGTGTTTCAATAGTGCTGGTGCTGGCTTTGAACAATTCTGACAGACTAGCCACATCTTCTGGTTCAGCCGCGCCTGCCACTCGTTCTTTAACTATGTCAATCATGTCCAGACTGTCTTGAACTAATCTACCACTGGTGTTCAATATGAACTTTTCTAACTGTTCTTTAGGTAACTCAAAATCCTCGTGATTCTTCATCGCTTTGTTGTTAAACGATGTGTTTTCTTTGAGTTGACCCAACAAATCATTCAACACTTCTTCTTCTTCTTCCATAATATGTAACTATTTATTTGATTTTCATGCTGGAACAACATATAATTGATATATGGTTACTATAACAATACAAGGACATGGCACATACACCATTGAATCAGGTAAATTGAATGAACTTCTTGTGTGGCTCAAGAACAACTCCGTGACATTAGAGTCTGGAAACACACAAATAACTGGAGATCAAGTGATACTCAATGGATAACATGCAATCTGTATCAATAAAATTCAAAAAAACTCATGTGGATGCAGTTCTTCCAGGAGCCAACAACAATGTACCTGGTGTTGGAGACTCTGGATACGATTTGACCGCGGTTGAGGATCGATTCTTACCAGCTGGTGGTAGTGTGGTGGTTCCTGTTGGATTGACATTAGCTGATCTAACACCAGGTTATTGGATCAGAATAGAACCACGTAGTGGTCTTGGATTCAAACATAACATACAACCACATCTAGGTGTCATTGACAATGGATACAGAGGTGATCTGGGAGTGAAGTTGTACAATTTTACTGATGGTGGCAATGGATACAATGTGAAAAAAGGAGATCGTGTGGCTCAATTGGTGGTCTATCCGTTGATTCAACCAACAATGAGTTTTTCAGATGATGTGACCAACACCACCAGAGGTGACAAAGGATTTGGTAGTTCAGACACCAAACAACAATAGATGAAAGCATTTGAAAATCTGTGGATAGAAAAATACCGACCACAAACACTTGAAGACATGGTGTTGTCTGATGACAACAGACAGGTGTTTGACAAGTTCGTCAAGGATCAAGACATTCCTCAATTGTTGTTCATTGGAGCTGCCGGCATCGGCAAGACATCACTAGCCAAAATAATAACCAAGCAAGTGTTAAATTGCCAGTATCTATATATCAATGCAAGTGACGAGAGTGGAGTTGATACTATCAGAAGCAAAGTCACTAATTTTAGCAAGACTAAAAGTTATGATGGTACCATAAAAGTTATCATACTTGACGAGAGTGATGGTATAACATTGGATGGTCAACGGTGTTTGCGCAACACCATGGAAGAATATAGTGAGTTTACTCGTTTCATCCTGACAGCCAATTACAAACACAAAGTCATTCCTCCACTGCAGAGCAGATGTCAATCATTCGATTTGGTACCACCACAAAAACAATTTGTAGACAGATGTTTTCATGTGTTGCACCAGGAACAATGCGAGAATATCGATGAAAAACGAGAGCAAATTGAAGGGTTGTGTAAGAAACATTACCCTGATTTGAGAAAAACAATAAATGAACTACAAAAATGTTTGATCAACAAACAATTTGTACTCAAATCAACAGACAAACAAGAGAGTCTAGTCAAGAACATCCATCAGCTAGTCATGAGTGGCAAGACACTCAAATTGCGTAAATTGATTATTGAGAATGAATCAAAATTCAATGGAGACTATCCAGAACTGATGAAACAACTGTTTGATCACGTGCATGATGTGAGATTGAGTGATGATATCAAGAGAAAACAACTTATCACAATTGCTGAACATATTTATCGATCAGCATTTGTGGCTGATCAAGAGATAAATTTTTATAGCTGTCTGTTAGCGCTCAACTAGCGCATGTAAACACTCGTGTCAACATGATCTTCCGCAGCATCTCCAAGACCAGGTGTGTCTTCATCTGGTAAAGTCTTGTCTCCGTCTTTGGTTTTAGTACCGAAAACACCATCTGCTTCATCTTCACCTTCATCTAACTCTACAAGTTCAGGTTTGATATGTGAACGATCATCATATCGCAAGCTGTCAGGTATTGGTGCCAGATTACCCTCAAGATCAACAGGTGTGATCAATTTGACTGGGCATGACACAATGTCTGACAACATGCCAGGAGCAAGCTCTTGTGCTACATCAACATAATACTCATCTGCTTGTTGATCTTGTTGTTTCGCTCCTCCATGTGCAGGTCGAAGACCATAAACAGATGAGACTCTGATGGTCAGGTCTGAATCAAGCATTTTTTCTATTCGCTCTTTCACGTTGCTAGCCTGTGTGCTGAACCATTCATCTTTCAACACATTGTCTATAAAATTGACCACATCTCCTGCGAGAACACCGCCACCTTGAAATCGTTGAAAGTTGCTTTCGAATATTTTTTTAAACTTGTTCTGGTACATCGTAATTATTTATTATCAACATGCTCAATAACCAACATTTTAAAACAGTAACTCGAGCATAAATACTTACGATGCCCACAATCAATCTAAATTTTTTAAAAAAACAACAAGAGGATAAAGCTCACTTGTACACTGATCTCGCGCTGGATCTAAAAAACAATTCAAATTTACCACAGGCTGGATTGTTTCGAGAGAGCACTTCAACTGATATAGAAGTGAGCCATGATGAAGCTGCGATTAAAAATTCATTACAGAATTTATTCACAACCATGCCTGGTCAGAAATTGTTGAATCCTGATTATGGTCTCAATCTAGCGCAGTTTTTATTCATGCCCGCCACCACATCCATGGCTCGTATGATTGGCTCCCGGTTGTTAGAAGGTATAGAAAAGTATGAACCTCGTGTGAGTGTGATAAATGTTAATGTGAGAGTATTTGAAGAACAATCCGAATACCAGATCGACCTAGCACTGAAGATACCAAAAATCAGTGATTCAACAGTTAGTTTTTCTGGTATATTGAAACAACCCGGTTTTAGTTTTGTGTAATTATGAGTGATAAATTTACAGAGTTTGATCTTTCAACAGATAGTTATGCTGCATTTGATGCGGTGTCATTGAGAGATCTAATAAAACGTCGTTTGACTGAGAAAAACATTTTCACAGATCAATTGTTTGAAGGTAGCAATCTATCGTCTTTAGTTGATGTGATAGCATACAGTTACCATACATTGTTGTTCTATTTGAACAGAACCAGTAGTGAATCAATCTTCACAGAAGCACAACTGTATGAAAATGTCAATCGTATAGTCAAGCTGCTCAACTACAATCCAGCTGGATACAAGACATCGGTTCTAACATTTCAAGCCAAAGCTACAGAGGTGTTACCGACAGGGTTGTACACCATACCTAGATATAGTTTTGTTGACATTGGAGGCATAAAATATTCTTTAGCATCTGATGTAGCGTTTGGTAAGACCACTGGTGCTGAGCAGATCATTTCATCGATAGGTGAGAAACATTTGTTGTATCAAGGTGTTTTTGAACAATTCCCAACACAACTAGCAACTGGTGAAGATTTTGAAACATTCACTTTGTCGTTTGATAAATCCACCAAAATTGACGCGTATAATATACATGTCTACGTCAGATCAAATGGTGTGTGGACGGAATACAATCAAACAGAGTCATTGTTCTTTGAAACACCAACATCAAATGTTTTTGAGAAGAGGTTGAATGAAAGCAAACTGTTCGAGATTCGATTCGGTAATGATGTGTATGGAAAAAGACTCGTGAGTGGTGATGCAGTTGCTATATACTATTTGAAAAGTGATCAAGACAAAGGCGCTGTAGGACCTGGTGCATTAAAAGGACAATTGTCTCCATTGACCACACCTACATTTTTACAAATCCGTGACAACATAAAATCACCTAATGTGGTATACATGTCGTTAGGAAACTTACAACAGTTAACGTTAACCAACACTGACCCATCAACCAAACCTGAACAAGAAGAAACAGTTGACAGTATAAAAACCTTGGCTCCCAAATTCTTTGGAGCTCAACATCGATTGATCACAGCTAATGATTTTGAGAACTACGTGAACAAACAATACGGTAACGTCATAAGCAACACAAGAGTAGTGAACAACAAGGATTATATTGACGGTCATTTGTCTTATTATGTCAATGACTTGAAATTACAGCATCCAAATGCAGAATCTAGAATTTCATACAACCAAGTGAATTTCTCTAGCTCCACCAACTTCAACAATGTATATATTTACGCTGTTCCTAAATTTGAGAAAATAACATCTGCCACACCCATGGTCAATTTTTTGAGTCCTGCTCAGCGATCTTTGATACTCAACGGTATCAACAAGATAAAAGCTCTCACTTGTGAGCCTATTGTGATCGATCCAGTTTACATGGCAATTGACATTGGAGCCGCATTATCTACAGAGACTTTGACACCAGACACAAGAAAAACTTCAGTTTTAAACATTGTGAAGCGTCGAGACAGTCAACGAGACGATGACATAATACGAGGAGAAGTGGAGTCAATAATCAAAAACTATTTTGGCACCAGCAGCAGTCTGGGCTATCTGTTAAACATGTCTAGTTTGCAGGCTGAAATTGCAAGTGTAACTGATGTTGTTGACATCTACATGAGCAGAACAGACAATCCCAACGTGAAAACACAAGGCGTGTCATTCTTGAGCTGGAACCCAGTGTATGAACAATCAGACATATCGATAGTCACTCAAAACACACAGTACCCGTATTTTAAATATCCATATCTATTTGAACAAGCCAAGCTGCTCGATAAAATCAAAGTGATCACATCACTAACATAATACAACCATGGCTACTCTTTACATACCATTCAATGTAGAGTATAAAGATTTGCAAGGCAACTGGCAAACATACTCAGAAGAACTAACCAGGTACACGCTACCGAACGATCCGTTGTCTCTTCGTGTTAACTTTAAGTCTGAAAAATTGTCTGGCATGTATTTATCAGAATACAATGTTCAATGGAGTGTTGGAGATCATGTGATGGTCCGCGGACCTGAATTGACATACAATTATACAGTGCCTGGTAACAAAAAAATAAACGTGTATATTGCTCGGAGTGATGGTCTGGTCATATCCAAAGGTCAAGAAAACGGTGACAATATGTATGTTCAGAATCCAGTTCGCGTGAAGGTGAAAAACATCTTGCAGACAAATGTCCGAGCCAGTGCATCTGGTCCGTCGGTGTCATCTGTACCTATTGATACTAGTCATGTATACATGATAACTGAACACGCTAGTCGATCAACTACTCCTATCACTATATACACTCAACACACTTGGCAATTGTATG
>ERZ807291.6104-NODE-6104-length-14713-cov-6.966639_pt1 | contig 14713 bp, 25 predicted proteins | sample MGYA00521257_ERZ807291 | MGnify/ENA primary metagenome ERZ807291 (study PRJEB31413, sample SAMN03169783) | marine metagenome | biome: Marine; feature: Water; material: Subsurface seawater | place: North Sea | collected 2011-04-28 | depth 1 m m ...
TGCTTTCTTTTTCTTAGACTTCTTCTTTGGTGCTTCCTCAACAAACTCAATAAGCGCCATATCTGCCGCATCCCCTAGACGAGGCAAGGCCAATTTATAAATACGGGTGTAACCACCTTTACGAGCAATAAATTGGTCAACCAATTCGTCAAACAACTTTGTTACAGCTTTTTTGTTACGGAGACGAGCAATCGCAAGCCTACGGTAGTGAATCTTACGTGCAGCATCGTCAGAGCCCTGTGCCTTCTTGGCCAAGGTAATCAATTTCTCAACTGCAGGGCGCAAAGCTCTCGCTTTCGCTAAAGTGGTTTTAATACGACCATGCTCAATAAGGGAGCAAGATAGGTTGGCCACCAATGAAACTCGGTGCGCTGACTTGACGCCCAATTGATGATTGTGTTTGCGGTGTCTCATGGGGAAATTCTTAGTAAGAGATGCTGTTAATTAGTCGCGGATTCCAAAAGTCGATTCTCAAATTTCATTCCAAGTGAAAGTCCGAGTTGTTCGAGTTTCGCTTTGATTTCGTTGAGGGATTTTTTACCGAAGTTTCGGTATTTTAACATTTCAGGTTCCGATTTAGTAGCCAATTCGCCAACAGTCGTAATGTTCGCATTGTTTAAGCAGTTGGCCGCACGAACAGATAATTCAATTTCATTCACACTCATGCCGAGCAAATTCTTTAATCTGTTTTGTTCTTCACTGACCTGCTTAGTATTACTTTCAAACTCTATTTGTTCCTCGCTGATTTGATCAAAAACATCTAAGTGGTGGCGAAGGATTGCGGCTGATTGCTTAAGGGCATCGTCTGGACTAATTCTTCCGTCGGTATGAATCTCTAATATCAGTTTGTCGTAATCAGTCATCTGACCAACACGAGTGTTCTGTACATCATACTTAACCAAGTTAACGGGACTGTAAAGTGCATCTACATTTATGACCCCGATTGGTTGATCCTCCTGCTTACTGTCCTCACCCAAACAGAAACCACGACCTACCGTAACATCCATTTCAACAAAAACTTTTTGCTTGCGATCAGTAGTGAGAATGACCTGTTCAGGGTTGATGATTTCAATGCCTTCCACAGGAGATATATCTCCAGCTGTAATTTCACCCTCCTTCTCCACATCTAAGGTTATTACTGCTTGTTCAGATTTATGATTAATAATCAATACTTTCTTAAGATTAAGAACAATATCAGTAATGTCCTCGACCACACCATCTACGCTTTGAAATTCATGCTGGACTCCATCCATCTTTAATGAAGATATAGCCGCTCCTTCAATGGAGCTAAGTAAGACACGACGAAAGGCATTGCCCACCGTGTGCCCGTAGCCAGTTTCAAAAGGATCAGCAATAAACTTTGCGTACTTATCTGTCGCAGTTTCTTCTTCCTTGATTAAACGATTGGGTAATTCGAATTTTCCAAGTCTTTTAGCCATTGTAATAGTCAGTTTTGGGTAGTGTTAAAAATTAGCGACTGTAGAACTCAACAACGAGTTGTATATTAATACTCTGCTCTAGTTCATCTGGTTGCGGTAATCTGGTTACGGAGCCTTGAAGGGAGTCTGCTTTGACCTCTAACCAAGGAGGAGTGGGGTTGTACTGAGACCCATCCAAGTTGCGAGTTGCAACTTGTCGAGATGATGTTTTTTCACGAACGCTCAATTCATCTCCGACAGAAACTTGGTAGCTAGGGATGTCAACTTTCTGGCCATTGACCAATAAGTGCCCATGATTAACAAACTGGCGGGCGGATGAACGAGTTTTTGCAAACCCTAAACGATAAATTACATTATCAAGTCTTGTCTCCAAATAAGAAAGGAAGTTTTCACCAGTAATGCCTTGTTTTCTCTTAGCCTTTTGAAAAAGATTACGAAATTGCTTTTCGGTCAATCCATACATCAGACGCAACTTTTGCTTTTCCATTAGTCCGGTACCATAATCACTGGCTTTTCTTCGGAAATTTGGTCCATGTTGACCCGGAGGATAGGTACGACGCTCAAAGGATTTGTTAGCGGGGAAAATCGCCATTCCGAAACGGCGATTAATACGAGTGGTTGGTCCAGTATATCGTGACATATTAAATAAAGGGGGTTAAAAAAGCTTTATACCCTACGCCTCTTCGGAGGACGGCAGCCATTATGCGGAACAGGAGTAACATCAATAATGGCAGAAACATTAAATCCCAGGCTTTGTAGTGCCCTGATTGCAGAATCGCGTCCCATTCCAGGACCTTTTACTTTTACTAAAACTTCTTTCATTCCATGAGACATTGCTGCTTTTCCGGCATCTTGTGTAACAACCTGAGCGGCATATGCGGTCGATTTCCGAGACCCTCTGAAATTGCATTTCCCAGAGCTAGACCAAGATATAACATTCCCTTTGATATCGGTAAATGAAACCTTTGTATTGTTGAAAGTAGCGACTACATAACAAATTCCAGAAGTTATGTTTTTGCTTCCCTTGGCTTTACGAACTTTGACTTGTTCAATATTGGCACCTAATAAATCAGCAGCAGTTTCTTCTTTTTTTTCAGGCTTTGTATCATTTGCTTGCTCAGAAGCAACAGTCTTATCTTTGGTCTCTGTTGTGGATGGACTTTCAGTACTAGGAGAACTAATTTCTCCATCAGTTTTTGGGTTTTCTTCGTTTTCGCTCATAGAAATTGTTTTGTATGATTTAGCTCTTACGGACTACACCAACAGTTTTCCGACCACCTTTTCGTGTTCTTGCATTTGTAATCGTACGTTGTCCTCGTACAGGAAGTCCTCTTTGGTGCCTAAGGCCACGGTAACTGCGTATGCTTTGAAGGCGCTTTAGGTTGTTGGTAATTTGCCTGCGCAAATCGCCCTCGACCATGATTTTATTATCGATGATGTAATTACTTAATAAACTAAGATCTTGTTCAGACAAATCTTGTGTCCGTTTATCAGCATCAATCCCTGTTTCTGCAAGAATCTTCAGTGCTCTAGTTGGTCCAATACCATAAATGTAGCGTAAAGAATACGAGATTTTTTTACGATTTGGAATATCTACTCCTAATAATCTAGCCATAATATTATTGTTTTAAAATTTTTAGTTTTTAAGCACCCTTGAAAAAATACGCAAGTAAGCCAAAAGCAAATAAAGCCACCGAAATAATAATGAGTGGTCGCCATTGAGCTTCAAAGTCCTTTAGTTCGAGAGATTCGATACCACGATTTGAAGAAGATGAGCGTCCGCGAATTCTACCTTTCTTCAGAAAACCATCGTAATGCCGCTGTAGTAAAAATGTCTCGATTTGACGCATAGTATCCAAGACTACACCAACAATAATAAGCATACCAGTTCCTCCAAAAAAGGTAGCAACATTGTAGGAAACATTGGCTGTTTTGAAAATAAAATCGGGAAACACAGCTATGATCGTGAGAAAAATTGCTCCAGCCAAGGTTAAGCGGGTCATAACGAAATCTAAAAAACGAGCAGTATGCTCACCAGGTCTAACACCTGGGATATAACCACCATTTTTCTTAAGATCGTCCGCAATCTGAACGGGCTTAAACATAATAGAGACCCAAAAATAACTGAAAACAAGAATCAGACCACCATAGACCAAATAATAAAACCAACCACGCCCAGCAAAAGCATTTGCCAGGTCGATGGCCCAATTAGTTTCATTAGGTGAATCTGCAATCGCTGCTCCTAAAGTCCGAAGTAGTTGTGCCGGAAACATAAGAATCGCACTGGCAAATATGACGGGCATTACGCCTGCATAATTTACCTTAAGAGGAAGAAATGAGCTTTGTCCGCCAAAAACTTTCCTCCCGACCATTCTCTTAGCGTATTGAACAGGTATTTTTCTTTGGGCCTGTGTCACGGCTATAATTCCTCCCACAACAAGTAAAAACAAACCGATCATTAAAGATGCCTTAACAATGACCATGTTATCTTCTGCGGGTGCAAGAAAGACCAAGGAATAAGCATCTGCCAAAGCCTTGGGTAAATCTGCCAATATACCTACGGTTATAAGAAGGGATATACCATTTCCAATACCTCTCTGGGTAATCTGCTCACCTAACCACATTAAAATAAGGGACCCCGTGGTGAGAAATATAATCGCATTAACAAGAAATAAGGAAGAAGAAGAAGCAACTACGATATTACCAAGCGGCTGACCATCCAATCCAATTTCGCTTGGATTAAAACCCATGATTAAACTACCTGGGCTATCGCGTAATGCTACTGCTAAAAGGCCTCCCTGAACCAAACATATTAAAATGGTCAAATATCTTGTATATTGAGAAATTTTTTGTCTGCCCGGTTCGCCTTCTTGTTGTAACCTCGCAAGGTGTGGAAATACAGCACCCATAAGTTGCATAATAATAGAAGCACTAATGTATGGCATTATACCTAGGGCAAAAAGTGCTCCATTGAGCAAAGCTCCACCGGTAAACATATTATAGAAACCTAAAATATCATTACTACCAGTATCGCTCCTTGTTTGCTCCCTAAGCTCAAAAAATTCTTTGATCGGAGATGGATCAACTCCAGGTAAAGGAATGTTGGCCCCAACTCTAGCAATAAAAAGAAGAGCCAAGGTGAAGAAAATCTTCTGCCTAAGCTCGGGTATTTTTAAAGAATTGGTAAAAGCCGAAAGCATAGAGAGTATATAATTATGATGGTTTTACAGAACCACCAGCTGCTTCAATTTTCTTTTCTGCGGATGCAGATACATAGTCGACTTCAACAACGAAAGGCTTGGTGATTTCACCTGAGCCAAGTAATTTTACAAACTTGGCGTTTGAACGAATCAGCCCAGCTTCCTTGAGAGATTCAAGAGAAACTTTATCAGAGAGTAATTTCTCCAATTTTCCAAGATTAACAACTGCTATGTCAGTTTGAAAACGAGATCTACTAAAGCCTCTTTGTGGAAGTTTACGATAAAGAGGCATTTGACCACCTTCAAAACCAGCTCGAAGAGAATATCCTGAACGGGCACCAGCTCCTTTGTGTCCACGGCAACAAGTTTTCCCGTGACCGTTACCTTCGCCTCTGCCCAAACGTCTTTTGGAGCGATTGGCTCCGGACGGTAAATTACTTTCTTTCATTGTATTTAAATGGATAAAAACATTAAACTTTTAAGCCAGCTCCAGAAACACTTTGCTCAGAATTGTAAGCTGGACCTTTGACCGTCTCACCTCGGATAACAGAAATTTCTTCTGCGGTTCTCATTTCACTAAGTCCTTTCATGGTCGCTGCAACAATAGAGAGTGGGTTATTAGAACCTAATGATTTGGAAAGTATGTTCTTAATGCCTGCTGCCTCTAAGACGGCTCTAACACCTCCACCTGCGATGATACCTGTACCTTTTCGGGCTGGCTTCAATAACACTTTCCCACCATCGAAATTTGCAAGAATGGGGTGGGGTATAGTTTCTCCTTGTAAAGATACTGAACGCATGGACTTTTTAGCCTGTTCAGTTCCCTTGCGAATAGCATCTGGGACCATTTGAGCTTTGCCGTATCCATAACCAACATTACCTTTTTGGTCACCAACTACAACCAAGGCAGCAAAGCTAAACCTGCGGCCACCTTTAACGACTTTAGCACAACGATTAACATGAACAACTTTCTCAAAAAGTTCGTCCTCCTCAAGAACTACTTTCTTGGAATGCTGTGATGGTTTGTTTTTTGTAACGGCCATATTTAAAACTCCAAACCTTCTTTGCGTACCGCATCGGCAAATGCTTTCACACAGCCGTGATATTTTCTGCCAGCTCTATCAAAAACTACAGTTTTAATGCCAGAGTCTAGCAATCTTTTGCCAAAAGTTGTACCAAGTTTTTCGGAACCTGAAATGTTAGGGAGACAGTCCTTCAATTCCTTTTCGTTGGATGAGGCTGAGCCTAGCGTAGAGGACTGCTCGTCGTTAATGCATTGGGCATGTATGTTTTTGTTTGTAAAACAAATCGTAAGACGAGGACGCAATTTCGTACCGATGATTTTTTTTCTTATGCGCCAGCGGCGCTTTTGTAAAAGTTCTCTTTTTTTTCCTAAATTCATAATAATGCTAAACTTATTAAGCTGATTTCTTTCCTTCCTTACGGCGAACAAACTCTCCAATGATGCGAACACCCTTACCCTTGTAAGGCTCGACCGGATAATAATTCTTAATTTCAGCAGCTAGTTGACCTACTTTTTGTTTATCTGATCCCTCAACATGAACTTTAACATTGTCGGCGACACTTACACTAACTCCATCAGGAATTGGATGATTAATAGGATGAGAATATCCTAATTCCAATCCTATGTCAGTTCCCTTGACTGTTGCCCGAAAACCAACGCCCTCGATTAAGAGGTCTTTTGTGTAAGGTGTGACTACACCGATAATCATATTAGCAATTAGAGACCGAAATGTGCCCTGGATTGCTCTAGAATTACGATCATTTGTTTTGGGTTTTACTAATATTTCCTTATCAGAAATATCTAGCATTATAGATTCACTAAGATTCTGAAGCAATTCGCCTTTAGGTCCTTTGACCTTAACTAGCTCCTCATCTGCAGTAACTAGAACTCCTGATGGAATTCCAATGGGTAAGTTTCCAATTCTACTCATAATAAGAGGTTCTACCAAACGCTACAGAGCAACTCACCACCGAGTTTCTCTTGCCTTGCTGTGCGATCGTCAATTATTCCCTTTGGGGAACTGATTATAGAAATACCCAAGCCACCTAGGACACTTGGGATTTCCCTGTACCCACAGTACGACCTGCGACCAGGTTTGCTAATTCGACTGATTCCTTTAATTGCATGCTTTCCGGAAACATATTTTAACTGAATTTGAAGAACTTTGAATCCTTTATCATTATCCGATTCTTCACAGCTTGAAACGAAGCCCCTTTTCTTCAGAATATCGGCTACGCCTGCACGTAGCTTAGAATGGGGATATGTGCAGCTTGCCTTTCCAGCTAAACCTGCGTTACGGATAACGGTAATGAAATCTCCTATTGTATCATGAACAGACATTTTATTAAATCTTTGGGGTTACCAAGAAGCTTTGATCACACCAGGGACTTTCCCTTGTAATGCAAGTTCACGGAATGATATCCGGGAAAGACCAAATTTCCTTAAAACAGCACGCGGTCTTCCAGTCAGGGAACAGCGTCTAACAAGCCTTACAGCAGAGGAATTCTTGGGTAACTTTGTGAGCTTTGCTTGAGCGGTATAAAAATCTTCTTCGCTCGTTGCCGGATCGGCCAAGACCTTCTTCAAGGCACTACGCTTTGCCGCGAAACGAGCGACCATGAGTTCTCTTTTTCTATTTCTTTGAATTGCAGATTTCTTAGCCATGAAAATATAGGTGTATTGTTAAGGATTAAGCTGCTTGCTGGGCAGTTTCTTCAGATCGCTTACGAAAAGGCATACCCAGCAATTGTAAAAGTTCCCGTCCTTCATCGTCCGTATTAGCAGTAGTAGTAATACAGATATCAAGACCAACATTAACGCGTTGACGCTCAACATTAATTTCAGGGAAAATACTATGGTCAGTTACCCCAAGTGAATAGTTACCGTGCCCGTCTAACTTAGTACGGACACCACGAAAATCTCGGATATTTGGGAGAGATATTGCTATCATGCGGTAAAGAAATTCCCACATTTGATTTCCGCGGAGGGTAACTTTTACCCCTACTGGCATTCCTTCGCGAAGTTTGAAATTAGATACACTTACTTTGGCTTTTACAATTACTGCAGATTGACCGGCTAAATTGGCTATATCATTTCTAAGATCAACGATGCCATTTTTGTCCATTTCAGCTCCAAATGAAGAGTTCAGAACAATCTTTTCTATTTTTGGAACTTGATGAATATTGGTATAACCCAACTTTTTCATTAATGCGGGAACTACTTTTTCGGTGTAGTCTTTTTTAAGCTCTGGGGTTTTCATGATGGATAATTATCAGAAATATCAATTTGTTTTCTTAATGTTAGAAAAATGAATGGAAGCCTCTCGTTCAATGATCGAACCTTGAGGATTTTCTTGAGTTTTCTTCTCATGTTTTTTTACGAGATTTACACCCTCCACAAGAACACGGTTTTTATCTCTTAAAAACTCAAGGATTTTACCTTTGCTGCCTTTGTGATCACCCGCAATTACAACTACTTCATCACCTTTTTTGATTTTAATAGACATTTTACAAAACTTCAGGGGCTAAAGATATAATTTTCATAAATTTTTGCCGTAGTTCACGTGCAACCGGGCCAAAGATGCGAGTCCCTTTGGGTGAACCATCGTTGTTCACAATCACGCAAGCATTTTCATCGAATCTTAAATAGCTACCATCTAGTCGGCGCATAGGAGACTTTGTTCGTACAACAACTGCTCGAACAACACTTCCTTTTTTAACAGAAGCCTCAACCGAACTTTCTTTTACATGACAAACAATGATATCCCCCACAGATGCTGTATTCTTGAGTTGGCCCAAGCGCCTAATCATACGAACTTGCTTGGCACCTGTGTTATCTGCAACTTCTAATCTACTAAGTAACTGAATCATAACAATTAAACGATTGGTGCCTCTTCAACAAGTTCAACAACCCGCCACCTCTTAAGTTTGCTAATGGGGCGTGTCGAACTGATCCTAACTTTATCGCCGACTTTAGAAATGTTTTCTTCGTCGTGTGCATGCACAGTTGTTTTACGTCTGATCTCTTTCTTGTACAAAGGGTGAGGAGTTTTATATTCATAAACAACCTTGATTGATTTGTCTCCAGTTTTGGAGCGAACAACACCCATCAATTGCTTACGATTATTTCTATTAGCTTCTTCGGTCATTTAAATATAATTAGGTAAGTGAGTTATCTGTTGAATGTATTTGGGTAAGCAAACGAGCTCTGTCACGCTTGATCTCTTTGATCATGTGCGGCTTTTCAACCTGGCCAGTTTGCTTTCTAACTTTTAACTGGAGTAGTTCATCGCCCAATTCCCTTAACTTCTTATTAATTTCTTGAACGGAGAGTTCTTTAACTTCGGACATTTTCATGGAATAAATTTAAAAAGTACGTTCGCGAGTTATAAGCCTACAACGAAAGGGTAGTTTTCCATCAGCAAGGCCGAGTGCCTCCCTAGCTACAGTTAATGAACAACCAGCAATTTCGAAAAGAACATGTCCAGGCTTTATCACGGCTACCCAATGATCAACTGGACCCTTTCCTTTTCCCTGGCGCGTTTCTGCCGGTTTCTTTGTAACAGGCTTGTGTGGGAATACCCGAATCCAAACCTTACCTTTTCTTTTGAGGTGTCGGTTAATCGCAACACGAGCAGCTTCAATTTGATTGGAGGTCATTCTACCACGTGAAAGAGACTGGATTCCAAATTCCCCAAAAGCAACTGAGTTACCTCTAGAGGCTGAACCACGAATACGCCCTTTATGGACTTTACGAAATTTTGTACGTGATGGTAAAAGCTTTGGCATGACTTAAATATGTTAGAAAATTTTGTCTTCGTCCTTTAGGCAGATCCAACACTTTATGCCAATAATTCCGTAGACTGTGTTAGCTTCAACTAAGCCGTAGTCAATATTTTCACGGAGTGTGTGCAAAGGAACACGACCTTCACGCAATTGCTCAGTACGTGCGATATCGGCACCAGCTAAACGGCCAGCACACTGAATACGAATTCCTTCAGCACCCATGGACATAGTAGTTTGAACCGCTTTTTTCATAGCACGCCTGAAGGCAATTCTGCGTTCAAGCTGTAAAGCAACACTTTCGGCTACGAGAGAAGCAACTAAATCTGGTTTCTTGATCTCTTGAATCTCAAGGCGGACTTCTTTACCAACCGTACGATTGAGAGTGTCCCTTAATGAATCAAGTTCTTGGCCCTTACGCCCAATAACAATGCCGGGACGTGCCGTCCAAATAGTCACACGGGTACGAGTGGATGCACGCTCAATTACAATTCGAGGCACTGATGCGTATCTGAGCTTCTTTTCGAGGAAGCCGCGTATTTTATTATCCTCTTCCAGGAAAGAGGGATAATCAAATTTGTTGGCGTACCATCGTGCACTCCAATTTCTGCGAACACTTAGTCGAAAACCGATAGGATTTACTTTTTGGCCCATTTGTTTTAAATAGTTTCGTCTGTTAGGGTAATTCTTAGGTGACTCATTCTCTTTTTATAAGGATGTGCCGATCCGCGTGCACAAGGTCGAAAGCGTTTCAACGCTGGACCTTCTTCGACAATAGCTTCACGAATGATCAAATCATCCGCGTTTAAATTTGCATTGTTTTCTGCATTTGCCATAGCAGAGCGAAGGGTTTTGTCTAACATACGTGCTGCCTTACGAGGGATATACTTCAGTAAAGATACTCCCTCTGTCGCTTTTCGACCAGGCAATATCCTTGCAACTTCCCGAGCCTTCTTCGGCGAAATGCGCATGTATTTTGAATAGGATTTAATATCCATCGCTACTTTTGTGTGTGTGGGTTATGAGACTTGAATGAGCGAGTTGCTGAAAACTCACCGAGTTTGTGACCAACCATATTTTCAGTGACATAAACAGGGAGAAAATTTTTCCCATTGTGAACAGTGAAATTAAGCCCAACAAAATCAGGTGTAATCGTTGAACGGCGTGACCATGTTTTAATGGGTTTGCGATCACCCTTATCTTGAGCGGTTTGGACCTTTTTAATGAGATGTGGGTCAACAAAGAATCCTTTTTTTATCGATCTGGTCATAGTAGCAATTACTTCATTCGACGACCATTTCTTCGAGTGATGATCATGGAGTTTGAGGGTTTAGATTTTTTACGCGTAGGAAAACCTTTTGAAAGCTGACCCCAAGGTGAAGAAGGATGACCACCGCCTGATGTTCTTCCCTCACCACCGCCCATTGGGTGATCTACAGGATTCATAGCCACACCTCTTACACGAGGACGACGTCCTTTCCATCGGTTTCTTCCAGCTTTACCAATGGTAGACTTTTGATGGTTTCCATTTCCTACTGCACCAATAGTTGCACGACAATCCGATTTAACAATGCGGATTTCACCACTTGGCATCTTAAGAGAAGCAACATCACCATCCACTGAAATTAAGCGTACTTCGCTTCCTGCTGACCTACAAATTTTTGCTCCTGCACCAGGGAGCATTTCAACACAATGAACTTTGGTGCCCATTGGTAAAAATTTAAGGGGCATGGCATTTCCAGGTTTAAATTCATTAATTGAATTTGTACTTACTAAAACTGTACCAATATCAACAGAAGCAGGAGCTAGTATATATGCTTTAACTCCATCATTATATTGGATTAAAGCAAGATTTGCAGTGCGATTTGGATCATACTCGAGGGCAATGACTTCAGCAGGCTCATCAATTCGCTCACGTCGAAAGTCTATTTGGCGATATAACCTTTTATGACCTCCACCACGTCTACGACTAGTAATACGGCCGTAGGCATTTCTGCCTTTTTTGCGATGGTGGCCAGATGTAAGGGCTTTCTCGGGGCGTTTTTTCGCAAGATCCTGCTTGTTCTTGATATAAAATCTGCCACTTGGAGTGACTGGTTTTTGTTGTAAAATTGCCATTCGATTAACTTCTCCTATTAAGCAAGATCAATGCTGTCCCCAGCTTTAAGTGTAACAATAGCCTTTTTGGATAATGCAGTGTGTCCGAGCTTTCCTTTACGCATACGATCACGCTTAGTCTTGGGCTTTTGCGTCAATGTGTTAACTTTCATGACACTTACGCCAAAAGTATTTTCGATAGCAGTCTTAACATTTGTTCTGGTTGCCTCTGGATAAACATTAAAGACATACTTATTGAGGTTGGCAGATAACATTGTTGCTTTCTCTGTAAGCAAAGCATCCTTCAATATAGTAACCGACTCTTTCATGACTTTTCACTGTGAACAGTGTTTAATTTGTTTAATATTGTGGACATTCCCTTGAGGCTGCAAATTACGAGATCAGCACTAATTATATCAATCGCACTAACTTCAATTGCTTTGCTCAGCTTAACTTTTTTGAGGTTACGAGCAGCAAGAGTAGTATTTTTCTCGAAGAGATCATCTATAATCAAAGTCTTCTTGGTTGAACCGATGGAAACCAACAAGTTTAAGAAATCTTTAGTTTTGTGGGTTTCAGGAGCCCAATCTTCAATCAATGAAATGGCTCCATCAGATGCATGGTCTACAAGAGCACGAGTAAGAGCGAGTTTACGAACTTTGGTGTTGGTTTTTTGATTGTAGGAACGTGGTTTGGGTCCAAAAGCAACACCCCCGCCCGTCCTTTGGATTGCACGCTTATCACCAGCCCTGCCTGTACCAAGGCCTTTTTGCCTGTAGATCTTTTTTCCAGATCCAGAAACTTCATCTCTAGTTTTGGTAGAAGCATTACCTTGCCTTTTATTGGCTCGTACCGCCAAGATACACTGCCGTAAAGCATCTACACCTTTGCCTTCATCTAGAGACGGAAAATTTTCGATATCTCTATCTTCAGCAGATGAACCATCTTTTTTAAATAACTTAAATTTCATGGCTGTAGTATTTTAGGAAATCTTGAGTTTCTTAGCGATCCGGATGGAAATAATTCCTCCCTTGTGACCCGGAACACTCCCTTTTACTAAGATTAAGTTTTTCTCTGGTATAGTCTTTACCACCTTCAAGTTTTGAGTTGTGCGTTGAACATCACCCATATGACCTGGCATTTTTTTGTTTTTGAATACACGACCAGGCCACTGGCAAAGACCGTAGGATCCACCCCTTCTATGGAACATGGAACCGTGAGAAGCAGGACCTCCAGCAAAATTCCATCTTTTAACCACACCTTGAAAGCCTTTTCCTTTGGTTGTGGAGACAACATCCACCATGGCAATGTCTGAAAAGTCATTGACCGTCAGAATCTTTCCAACAGTGAAGTCATGATCATTTTCTAAACGAAATTCTCTAGATATTTGTTGAGGTTCTACACTTGCTTTGGAAGCATGACCATTTGTGCAACGATTGGATTTGTTAGGGGACTTACCTTTAGGATTATACCCTATCTGCACTGCACTATAACCATCCAAATCAATTGTTTTGACTTGGAGCACGGGGCAGGGACCTGCTTGAATAATAGTTACCGGGACAAGATTGTTATCTTCGTCATATACTTGGGACATCCCAAGCTTTTTTCCTAAAAGTTCTAATTTCATTCTTTAAGCGGCAGGCGACATAATGCTTTAAAACCTGCTTTAAAGGGGTTTAAGTTATAATTAAGTGATGGCTAGTAAAGTTAAACATTGATGTTGATTTCAACACCAGCAGGAAGATTTAGTTTCTTTAATTCGTCAACCGTTTGAACAGTTGGCTCAATAATGTCAATAAGCCTCTTGTGGGTACGCAGTTCGAACTGATCCATAGACTTTTTATCAACATGTGGTGAACGATTAACAGTATATCGCTCGATACGAGTAGGCATTGGTATCGGACCAGCTACACGAGCACCCGTTCTCTTAGCTGTATCAACTATATCAGATGCAGATTGATCAATTACTCGATAATCAAAGCCTTTCAATTTTATGCGTATTTTATGTCCATTCATGATTTAGCTTCTAGCTGGTTCTCTAGAGGAAGTTTCTACAATATTTTTAACCAAATTTTGGGGGACTTGATCGAAATGAGATGGGGTCATGGAGTAGTCAGCACGACCAGAAGAAAGGGAACGCATGTCGGTGGAATAACCAAACATGTTCTCAAGTGGTACATAAGCATCCAAAATACAAACAGTGCCGCGCGTTTCCATGCCCTGAATTTGGCCACGCCTACGATTAAGGTCACCCATTAGTTCGCCCTGATATTCATCGGGAGTAGAAACCTCAACCTTCATGATTGGTTCAAGCAGGATAGGGGAAGCCTTGTTCATGGCATCCTTGAAAGCAAAAATACCTGCCATCTTGAAAGCCATTTCAGAGGAATCAACATCATGAAAAGAGCCATCAACTAATGTTACCTTGAAATCGATGACAGGATAACCAGCAATAACTCCACCTTGCGATGCTTCTCTTATACCGTCCAGAGTAGGCTTAATAAACTCTTTGGGTATCGAACCTCCAACAATCTTGTTTTCCAACTCAATACCCTTACCTTTTTCAAGAGCTTCAATTTGAATAACTGCATGACCGTATTGACCACGACCACCAGATTGCCTAACAAACTTACCCACACCTTCTGCCGAAGAAGTAATTGACTCGCGATAAGCAATTTGAGGCTTTCCGGCAGTTGCCTCAACTTTGAATTCACGAAAAAGACGATCTCTAATTATATCAAGGTGAAGCTCACCCATTCCAGCAATAATAGTTTGACCGGTTTCTTCGTTGGTTGAGAGTCCGAAAGTTGGATCTTCTTCAGCAAGCCGTTGTAATCCTACTGACATCTTCTCTTGATCAGCTTTAGTTGCTGGTTCAATAGACATAGAAATAACGGGCTCTGGAAAAGTTGGCGGCTCAAGCCTTAGATCTAAAGACTTATCACAAAGAGTATCCCCAGTTACTACATTCTTAACACCAATTAACGCACAAATATCACCAGAGTACGCTACCTCGATATCCTCACGAGCGTCAGCTCTCATGATCATGAGGCGAGAAACTCTTTCTGAGTTGCGAGTGCGAGGGTTATATAAAGTAGAGCCTTTCTTTAAGGTACCTTGATACAGTCGATAAAAAACAAGTTTTCCTACATAAGGGTCTGTCATCAACTT
>ERZ807291.6105-NODE-6105-length-14711-cov-8.032819_pt1 | contig 14711 bp, 15 predicted proteins | sample MGYA00521257_ERZ807291 | MGnify/ENA primary metagenome ERZ807291 (study PRJEB31413, sample SAMN03169783) | marine metagenome | biome: Marine; feature: Water; material: Subsurface seawater | place: North Sea | collected 2011-04-28 | depth 1 m m ...
CTTGCCGAAGGCTCGCTCGACACCGTTCAGAACAATGAACGTGTCATCGAAGTTTATCTGGGGCGCTGACGATGCTGAATGTCAAAGGAATCGATCTTTTCTATGGTGCCAGCCAGGCGCTGCGCAATATCGATGTGACCGCCAAAGTCGGATCAGTCACCTGTGTTCTGGGGCGGAACGGGGTCGGCAAGACCAGCCTCCTGCGGTCGATCGTCGGGCAGGAGAAAGTCCGGTCAGGCAGCATAGAATGGGAGGGTCGCGAAATTACCCGGCTGGCGTCCTACGACCGTGCTTCCGCCGGGATTGCCATCGTCCCGCAGGGGCGTGAGATTTTCCCGTTGCTGACGGTCGAAGAAAACCTGAAGACGGGGTTCGCCGCCGTACCGCGCAAAGACCGGTTTATCCCCGACGAGATTTTCGATCTGTTTCCCGTGCTTAAAGATATGCTCGGGCGTCGTGGCGGTGATCTGTCCGGCGGCCAGCAGCAGCAACTGGCGATCGGCCGCGCTCTGGTCACGCGCCCGAAACTTTTGCTGCTGGATGAACCGACAGAGGGTATCCAGCCGTCGATTATCAAGGATATCGGCGAAGTTATCCGCTCGTTGGCCGCCCGGGGCGATATGGCGATCCTGCTTGTCGAGCAGTATTTCGATTTCGCCTGCGAACTGATGGACGAATATATCGTCCTTGACCGGGGCGAGGTAGTGATTGCCGGTGCCGCTTCGGATATGGTGGAATCCGATGTACGCCGATATCTCACCGTCTGAAAACGCCGCTCCGGTCCCCGCAGGAGTTCCCCTGCGCCGCTGGGCTGACGGTGCGGCAGAGGTGCGCTTTGCGCTGATCGGGGGCGAAACGCGGCTGCGCCATCTGTATCAGTCCGATCCATGCCGTGTTTTGTTTCCGCGCCAGGCTGCGGGGGCGCCCAAAGAAGCGGTGATCGTGACCACATCGGGTGGCGTTGTGGGCGGCGACCGCCTGCGGTTTGAAATCGGCGCGACGGCGGGTTGCGTCGCGACAGTGACCACTCAGGCTGCCGAAAAAATTTACCGCGCGGCAGGCGCCAATTCAGAGATCGATGTGACGGTCAGCGCGCAGAATTGCGAGTTTCTGGAATGGATGCCGCAGGAAACAATCCTGTTTGACGGCGCCCGGCTACGCCGCCGGACACAGCTAGAACTTCATGGCACGGCCCGTGTCCTTGCTGGTGAAATCGTCGTGTTCGGCCGTCGGGCGCGTGATGAAAAATTTACCTACGGGTTTCTGCACGATGACTGGCGGGTGTTTCAGGATGGTCGCCTGGTCTGGGCAGACGCGATGCATCTCAACGGCGATATCGGCGCCGGGATTGCAAATGTTCACGCTTTTGACGGAGCGGCAGCCGTTGCGACTGCCGTCTACTGCGCACCCGATGCGGCCGCGTGCCTCGAAGCCGCCCGGGACCTGATCGGGCCGGGCGGTGCCAGCTGTGTCGACGGTATCCTCGTCGTCCGGCTGGTCAATGCCGATGCAGCGGCGCTGCGGGCCGACTTTGCGCAATTCTGGAAAATGTTCCGATATGAAACTGCCGGTTTGCCGGCGATCCTGCCACGGGTCTGGGAAGTATAGGGAGAATAGAAATGCAACTCTCACCACGCGAAAAAGACAAACTGCTGGTCGCGATGGCGGCGATTGTCGCGCGCAAACGGTTGGAGCGGGGCGTTAAGCTCAACCATCCTGAAGCCATTGCGCTGATCACAGATTATGTTGTTGAAGGTGCTCGGGATGGACGCAAGGTCGCGGAATTGATGCGTGATGGCGCGACGGTAATTTCGCGCGCCCAGGTCATGGACGGCATCGCCGAGATGATCCCCGAGATCCAGGTCGAAGCTACTTTCCCGGACGGGACCAAGCTGGTCACTGTTCACGAACCGATCCGCTGAGGAGCTTACCATGAAACCCGGAGAAATCATCACCGCCCCCGGCATGCTGACCCTGAACGCGGGCCGCGAAACGCTGGAGCTTGAAATCTCGAATACCGGCGACCGACCGATACAGGTCGGCTCCCACTATCATTTTTATGAAACCAATGAAGGTCTGTCCTTCGACCGTGAGGCCGCGCGCGGGTTCCGGCTCGATATCCCGGCGGGAACGGCTGTCCGGTTCGAGCCCGGTCAGACCCGGTCGGTGCAGCTTGTCGCCTATGCAGGCGACCGGATCGTCAGCGGTTTTAACGCAAAGATCAACGGAAAGCTGGAGGGCTGAGCCATGGCATATGAAATTGAACGGAGCGCCTATGCCGACATGTTTGGCCCCACCACCGGCGACAAGGTCCGTCTGGCCGACACCGACCTGATCATCGAGGTCGAAGATGACCGGACGGTCTACGGCGAAGAGGTCAAATTCGGCGGTGGCAAGGTTATCCGCGACGGGATGGGACAATCCCAGGTCACGCGCGCCGGAGGGGCGGTCGACACCGTGATCACCAACGCGCTGATCGTCGACCATACCGGCATCTACAAGGCGGATATCGGTCTGAAAGACGGGCGGATTGCCGGGATTGGCAAGGCGGGAAACCCTGATATTCAGCCCGGTGTCGATATCATCGTCGGCCCCGGAACTGAAGCGATCGCGGCGGAGGGCAAGATTGTGACGGCAGGCGGGCTCGACGTTCATATCCATTTTATCTGCCCGCAGCAGATCGACGATGCGCTCTATAGCGGCATGACGACGATGATGGGCGGCGGTACCGGCCCGGCGGCCGGCACCAATGCCACGACCTGCACACCCGGACCCTGGCATCTCGCGCGGATGCTCCAGGCGGCGGAAGCGTTTCCGATGAATCTCGGATTTTTCGGCAAGGGCAACGCATCGACGCCTGAGGCACTGGAAGAACAGATCAATGCCGGAGCTTGCGCGCTCAAACTGCATGAAGATTGGGGCACGACACCAGCTGCCATCGATACCTGTCTCGGCGTTGCGGACGACATGGACGTGCAGGTACTGATCCATTCCGACACGCTGAACGAATCCGGTTTTGTCGAAGATACGGTTGCCGCCTTCAAGGGGCGGACCATCCATGCCTTCCATACCGAAGGCGCAGGGGGCGGACATGCGCCCGACATTATCAAAGTGTGTGGCGAACCGAACGTGATCCCGTCATCGACCAACCCGACACGCCCGTTCACGGTGAATACACTCGATGAGCATCTCGACATGTTGATGGTGTGTCACCACCTCGATCCGAAAATCCCCGAAGATGTGGCATTTGCCGAAAGCCGTATCCGGCGCGAAACCATCGCGGCGGAGGATATTCTGCACGACATGGGCGCGTTTTCGATCATTGCGTCCGACAGTCAGGCTATGGGCCGGGTCGGCGAGGTAATTACCCGGACCTGGCAGACCGCTGACAAGATGAAAAAGCAACGCGGCACCCTGCCGGAGGAAACCGGCGAGAACGACAATTTCCGCGTTCGCCGGTACGTTGCCAAATACACCATCAACCCGGCGATTGCCCATGGTATTGCCGAGCATGTCGGCTCTATCGAGGTTGGAAAACTGGCTGATCTCGTGCTCTGGAACCCGGCCTTTTTCGGTGCCAAGCCCGATGTCGTGCTGAAATGCGGGACGATCGCAGCCGCCCCGATGGGTGATCCGAATGCCTCTATTCCGACGCCGCAGCCGGTCCACTATCGTCCGATGTTTGGTGCCTTTGGCAAATCACTGACCGCCAGTTCGGTCACTTTCGTCAGCCAGGCGGGACTGGATGCAGGCCTGGGCGAGAAGCTCGGCCTCGATCGCCAACTGCTGGCCGTAAAGAATACGCGGGGTGGCATTGGTAAGAAATCTATGCTGCTGAACGATGCGACCCCTGAAATCGATGTCGACCCGGAAACCTATGAGGTCCGGGCGAACGGAGAATTGCTGACTTGCGAGCCGGCGGATGTGTTGCCGCTGGCACAACGCTACTTCCTGTTCTGATGCATCGCGCAACCCGAATGGCAGGACGGGGAGATTGGCCGGTCGCGGATGCCGTCGGCACGGTGGTGCTCGACTACGAAGCGCGGCATCGGCGGCGCATCCGGCTTGTTTGCGATAACGAGACGCCGGTTCTCCTCGATCTCGAAAAAGCGACGGCCTTGCGCGACGGTGACGGCCTTGCACTGGAAGGTGGCGGCTGGGTTGCCGTGCAGGCGGCAGCCGAGGACCTGGTTGAGGTGACTTGCGGAACGGCGCACGACCTGCACCGGATCGCCTGGCATCTCGGTAACCGGCATTGCCCGGCCGCAATTGAAGCTGAGTCCATCCTGATACGGCGCGACCACGTGATAGAAGAAATGCTTCGAGGGATAGGGGCTGCTGTCAAACCTGTGATGGCGCCATTCGACCCCGAACGCGGTGCCTATGACGATAAAAATCAGGTTCACGGCCATCACCATGACTGAGACCGCTGACCTCTACCGACTCCTCAGCTGGCTGTCGCCCAGTTATCCGGTTGGTGCTTTCTCCTATAGTCATGGACTTGAATATGCAGTCGAAACAGGGCGTGTTGTCACGGTCGGCGACGTTTCGGAATGGGTGACGACGGTTCTGTTGCAGGGAACTGGCCGGGTCGACGGTGTCCTGTTTCGCGAGGCCTATTCTGCTGCAGGTGCGGCAAACTGGAAGCACCTTGACGAGATTGTAGAGCTGGGGAATGCCTTTCAGGCGACATCGGAGTTCGCGCTTGAAACCCGCGCCCAGGGAAATGCCTTTATCAAGGCGACGCTTGCTGCCTGGCCTGCCGACGCCATAACCCGGGTCGAAAAGGGTGCCGTATATCCCGTTGCAGTCGCGGTTGCCTGTGCGGCTCATCATATTGACCTGGAGGCAGCGCTGCATGGGTACTTTCATGCTTTTGCGGCAAATCTCGTCTCCGCGGCGGTCCGTCTGGTGCCGCTAGGGCAGACGGACGGGCAGCTCGCCATCGCCGCGCTCGCAGATGCCGTAACGCAGGCGCATGACCAGGCGCTTACCCTTCCTCTCGACGATATCGGTTCGGCAGCGCCGCTGATCGATCTTGCGTCAATGCACCACGAAACCCAGTACACGAGGCTATTCAGATCATGAACACTTCCCCACACGGCCCTCTCCGGGTCGGGATCGGCGGCCCCGTCGGTTCCGGCAAGACAGCCCTGACTGATGCGCTCTGCAAGCATATGCGCGACCGCTACAATATCGCCGTTGTCACCAACGACATCTACACGCAGGAGGATGCCCAGTTTCTGACGCGTTCAGGCGCGCTTGCGCCGGAACGGATTGTGGGCGTCGAGACCGGCGGTTGTCCCCATACGGCGATCCGCGAGGATGCGTCAATAAATCTGGCCGCCATTGCGGATATGAATGTCCGGTTTCCCGATCTCGACATAATCATCATAGAATCCGGTGGCGACAACCTGGCGGCGACCTTCAGCCCCGAGCTTGCCGATATCACGATCTACGTCATCGACGTGTCGGCCGGTGACAAGATCCCCCGAAAGGGCGGCCCGGGGATTACCCGCTCGGACCTGCTGGTGATCAACAAAATCGATCTGGCGCCCCTGGTCGGTGCCGATCTTGACGTGATGGACCGGGATTCCCGCAAAATGCGTGGGGAAAAGCCGTTCGTCTTCACTAATATAAAGGCAGGGTTTGGCGTTGCAGAAATAGCGGACTTCGTGACGGATATCGGAGGGCTCGCCGGTACCGAGGCGACGACGCCGGTTTAGAGACGGGGCTCCCGTTTATCTATAGTCTGCTTTGGGTGTGGTCTGACATTACGTCGACCGCGGAAATCCTCCCGATCACCAACCGAAAGCGGATATCAGGTACAAGGCCGCGAATCGGGCTCTCACATGATCCCTGTCTAACAGGGTGTTTCCGCAGAGACGGGTTCGCTGCTGACTACTCGCACCGCCAATTAATCTTTCTTTCCCGTCTCCAGGAATTAATGCCCGAAAACCCCGGTATTCCCGGGCGTCAATGATTGCGATTGATGGGGACCGGCATGCATTAGGCTGTCGTCACCCTGAAGGACTATGTCGAGACCTGTGTGCCGTGCCTGCTAAGTCAGTAGTTCCGATGGGCGCCGCCGCCGTCAATCGTGACGATCGATCCGCTCATATAGGATGCCCGGGGTGATGCAAGAAACGCCACCATGTCGGCAACTTCTTCGACGAGCGCCATACGCCCGAAAGGCAGGTTCATTTCCCGTTCGACATCCTCCCAGCGATCCGGGGTACCGTATTGTTGTTCGCTGAATGTTTTCAGTTGGTCTTCAGCCCTATCGGTCCTGGTGAAGCCCGGATTCACGCCGACAATCCGGACGCCGAAATCGGGGGATTCGCTGCCGGCCGACTGCGTGAAAGCCATCAGGGCCGCGTTCCCCGTCGTCCCGATAATATAGCGGGAATTCAGGCGTTCTCCGGCATAGCCGATGATGTTGACGATGACGCCATCGGCCCGATCCTTCATGACCCGGCAAAAGGCCCGTGACAGGTTGATGTATCCGAATACCTTCAGGTCCCACGAATTGCGCCAGCCGGTTTCATCGGTTTCAACAAGGCTGCCGCTTGCGGCGGCACCGGCATTGTTGATCAGGATGTCAACGTCCCGGCACGCCTCGAACAATGCCTCCTGATCTTCCGATGACGACAAATCAGCGACATGAACGCGGATGTCGGCTCCCGGCACATCAGCTATAATTTCGGTCGCGACCCGGTCAAGCGCATCGCCGTCCCGCGACGCGATGTCGACCGCGCAACCCTCGGACGCGAGAGAGATTGCGATGGCCTTGCCGATCCCCTTGCTCGCGCCGGTAACCAGTGCCCGCTTTCCGCCAAGGTGAAGCTCCATAGTCGCCTAGAGCTCTTCGGTGTCGAAATCGGCCGGCATGATGATTTCCAGCAATTCGCAGTCGTCGGAATATCCGAGAACGGTGTGTTTGATATTGGGCGGCTGCAACCAACTCGATCCCTCACGCATTATCACTTCTTCACCGTCATACTCGCCCTTCATCCAGCCCTTCAGGCAATAGAGGAACTGGAACTGAACGTCGTGTGTATGACGCTTCGAGACTTCTTCCGGAACGAACGGCGGGACGAGCTTTATCACGTGGGCCCGAACCATGCCGTGGGTCGCCTCGACCATGCCGAGGTCGCGGTATTCGGCATAGGCGCGCAGCCCGGCTTCGAACGAATTTTCCTCAAGGTGGCTGCAGGTGAATTTCTGCGCCTGTTGCGTATTCTGATCGGTCATTTTTCTATCCGTTCCTGTTTCAGGCAGCCGCGCCGCGCGGGCGCAGTTCGATGAGGTCATTTGCGCAATTATCACTCGACAGCAGCGCAAAGCCGACAGCTTCCGCGACCTCCTCTGGCGTCAGGGGCTCGAACTTTCGTGCACTGACCGCAGCGAGGACGGCGGGATGATCGCTGTTGTCGCGGATGTCTGTATCGACCATGCCCGGTGCGATTTCACTGACCTGGATTCCTTTGGCCTGTAACTCTATTCGAAGCGCGCGCGCGAATGCCGACAGGGCATGCTTGGTTGCGCAATAGATCGATCCGAGGGGATAGACTTCACGCGCTGCGGTCGACGTCATCACGACGATGTGCCCGCGGCCGCGTTCGACCATGGCTTTCGCAATCTCATGGGTTATCCGGAAAGACCCGAGTACGTTCGTTCTGACCATGTCTTCCATATCGTCATAGGTCAGATCGAGGATCGGGGCATATTTCAAAACGCCGGCGTTACTGACAAGAATATCGACGTCAGCCGCTGCTGAAACAAGATCAGCGACGAAATCGCCATCGTTAAGATCGCCGGCGATCGCGGTTACCCGCCCGGCGCCATGCTCCGCCACCAGCGCTTCAAGGGCATCCTGGCGCCGGCCGGTTGCGATCACGTTTGCTCCGTGCCCGATCAGCGTTGCGACCGTCGCCCTGCCTATGCCGGCGCTGGCGCCTGTCACGAGCGCTGTTTTCCCCGAAAGATTTCTCGCCATTATTCAGTCCCTGGTTGTTATGCGAAAGGTAGAACCCAATCCCGAAACAGGACGGTGCCGCAATCGCAAAAACCGGTCAACCGGGCCTGACGTCGAAGATGCCCGTATGAACTTGCCCCTTCAACGTGAATGCATTGATTCTGAAAGCAGGAATCCGCCCGGTAATTCGGCGACCGGTTCATAATGGAAAGCCAGCACCAGACGCATCATGCATTGTTCGGTAACTGCGGTGTTTTCAGGCCGGCATTTCTAAGTCTCGGAATTACTTCGTCGACGATCAAAGGCAGTTCGTCGACATAGTTCACCAGAGAAAAAGCGATTCCCGAAAGCCCGGCGGCATGCATTCTGATGAATTTTTCGGTGACATCGTCGGGTGAGCCGATAATCGGGTACCCGACATTCTTAGGCGGCAGATTGCGGACATATTCATCGTAATCGGGCGTGTTTTCTCGCGTTATGTTCTTTAGCTGAAGCAGACCTTCTATTGCTTCGTAATCTACGCCCTCGGTCGTCAGGTAGTGAAAATAATCCTCCGCTTCCTTGCGCGATGGCCGGCACACAACATGCCCTTGGGTATAAACATTGGCGTCGCGGCCAAGCGCTTTTGCATCCGATTTGAACTGAGCGACAAATTCGGCAGATTTTTTTACATCGGCCTCGCGGAAATTGGTGAAAAAGGCGTGGCAATGGCGCAGTGCAAAAGCACGTCCGGTTGCAGACTGACCGGCATTGATGATGAGCGGTGATGAATCGGCGTGTAATTTTGGTTTTGCCACGACATTCTTCAGGTGAAGATAGTCTTCGTCGAAATCGAATGGCTCTTTTTCATTCCACATTTTCTTGATCGCAGATATCCATTCTTCTGCGTATTCATAACGGTCGCCGTGCTCTCGCTGCTGTATGCCGGACATCTGGAATTCGGGTTCGTTCCAGCCCACCACAATATTCAGCCCAAAACGCCCGCGCCCGACGTGATCCGCCGTCACTATCTGCTTGGCGGCGACCATGGGGTTGAACAAGGGCGCATGTACAGTGCCGAAAACCGTCAGCTTTTTTGTATGGGCGAGCAGTCCGGTGGCCCAGGTTATGGTTTCAAATGTCGTTCCTTGAAAATCGGTCTTGCCGCCATACCCTTTCCAGCGTCCTATCGGCAGGATGAAATCAATTCCGCCTTCATCCGCGATTTTCGCCATTGTTTCGCAACTATCCCAATCGGCGAGCCAACGCTCCGGTAACTTGTTGATGGCACGCCCGGACGAACAATTTGCGCCAAACAGGCCCAGCTTGAAGGGGTTGTCGTTGTACATTTGGTAGCGGTTGGCGGTCATCGGTCTTGTTCCAGCGGTAACAGGGTGATTGCGAGATTTAGCTTATATTCGATATTCGGTGACGACGTTAGCCTGTCTGGTCCCTTTGGTTCTTGGTTCGTATCCTGAGACCCAGAAAACGGGCGGGACGCGGGGCAGGGGGGCTGTGGAGACAAATGCACGTCGAGCGGGTCGTCATCACTGAGTGCTTGGTCGTTTGTCGCGCTGTTGGAGCGCCTGTTATCTTCGAAGGACCGGCAGGTACCGGTATCATTCCCGCTGGTAACCAGATTGCGGTGAATTCCAGATTAATAAAAATAGTGGTGGCCTGGCGCATTGGATTGAGCAGGAGGTGACATATGTCGAGAGCGGCTGGACACACATCACGGGCGTTAGATTGAAGCGAACCCCCAACCAATAAATCCAAACCCGCTATTGAGCCAGGTGATCAGCGGCGTTGAAGTAGGGAAGGTTGTCCTGAGAAGAGCAGCCCATCATTGATAACCGCTCGGAAATTTTGAGCGCCTTCTGGTATTTGCGTTCACTTTCGTCCCGCGTGTTTGTCTGGAATACCGTGCCGCAAAGTGAAATGCCGTAATGGGCCTGGAGCGTGCGGATCTTTCTGCCGGCAAGCAGGCCGTCGGCGATGAGGGAGAGGTCAAAGTCTTTCTGCTTGGCGACCCGAAACTTGTTTTCCACGAGGTAGCCGCGCATCCGTGCCTCTGCCGCAAGGGCTGCGTCCCAGTAATCCGATTCAGATTTTGTCGGATCACCGGAAACCTCCACGAAAGCCAGGCAGAAGGCGAGAAAGACCTGCTCATTCTCAGTTGCGGTTTTCCACGCCGTACTGCCGAGGCTTTTCCACACCGACAGGTCCATCTCGTCAAATACCTTCGGTACCCGATCGAAGAACAGCCGGTGCAGCCCGTTTTCGTTCAGCGTATTGTCTAGTTTCTGTTCCTTGTAGATGTCGATCGCGGCATAAGTTCCACAGACGGGACAGGTATCGTTCTCAAAGGCATTTTTCTTGTAGATGTGCGAACAGCGGGTTCTGTTCGGCAATTCGTTTTTGCAGAGCAAATAGACATCGCTTCCGTTCTCACCATCCTGTTGCTGACCGATCCAGTTGAAGCGGTTCATGAACTGCATATATGAGCGCCGATGGCTCCACAGACTCCATTCCAGCTTTTCCACCGGGCCGAACGTGCTCCAGTTGGAACTGACGTCGATGACGATGCATTTATCCTTGCCCGGTGCCGACCGCAGTCCGCGGCCCACCGATTGACCCCACAGTACTTTCGACAGGGTCGGGCGAAGGTGGACGATGATGTTGCAGTGAGGGTTGTCCCATCCCTCTGCGAGGACGCCGACAGATACCATGGCCTCGATCTCGCCGCTTTCGTGACGCGCCAGTAGCTTCATCCGCTCTTTAATTGGGGTTTTGGCGGTGACGATGGCCGCTTCGATGCCGCATTGGCGAATGCTGCGCAGTGTTGCTTCCGCGACGCTGATATCGGCGCAGAACCATGCCGAGACGGGTTTCGTTGAAAGCTTCAGGCGTTCTTCGCTATAGCTCCAGATCGCATAGTCGATCATTGATGATTTAATGATCGCAGGGGCAAGCTTCGCGACTGGAAAATCGCCCGAGGTGATATCGATATTATCCAGGTTCAGGTCGTGGACGAAATGGGGTCGATAGATCGGCTGCACCAAAACGCCTTCTTCGATCAGATCTTCGATGTTTGCACAATCGATAATGGCGTCGAATGCCAGGTTGAGCTGGTCACGCTGGTCGCCGGTGCGCCGTTCGGGAGAGGCCGTCAGTCCGATGAACTGTGCGCTTTCTTTGCCGTGTTCCTTAAAGTTGTCGATGATCCGTTTGTAGCCCGAGCCATTCGGAGATACGCGATGAGCTTCGTCGACGATGATGAGATCGGCCTTGGGTATTGCATCGGCCAATACGTCTTTTGCCCGCATACTGGTCGAGAGCAGGATGTCGTAATCCTCAAAAGCGGGTCCCGTGTCGGATACCGCGAGCTTGCGGACAACGTGTTTCTCGCTGAGAGCCTTTTCGAGCTGTTCCAGCAGCACCAGCCGGTGGCAGAGCACGATAATCTTCTTGCCCTTGTAAAACCGTTCTACGAGCTCGCTCGCAAGCACGGTTTTACCGGCGCCTGTTGGCGCTTTTACGATAAATCGCTGGTGTTGTTTTATGATCGACGGGAACTCGTCGATGAAGTGTTGTTGCCAGTTTCTGAGTTGCATCTGGTCCTTATATCGAAAGAAGCGTTGGATGGGCAGGGCATTGTCAGACAATCTGGCTCGAAGCGGGGAAGGGCGGTTCCACTGTCAGCTATCATGCTCCCGGGGCTGACTCAGGCGGGCGGAAATTCAGGTTCGTCCATACCGCTTTTCCAGGCGGGGTATTTTTCCATAACACGTAAAAATCTGTCCGATTGAAGAATGTTCTGTAACCAGCGTTGGACGCCAGACAGGTCGAGCGCGTCGAACCATTCGCGGTCAGTGTTGGCAAACTGTCGAATGAACGGCGATATTGCGGCATCGGCAAATGTGAAATCATTGCCGCACAGGTAAGTGGTGTTCAACAGACGTGCGTTCAGCTTATTCAGAAATGCCTCTCCCTGGCTGCGATGATGAAGAGGGTCGGTATTTTCGTACCGCGTCGGGTACTTATAGCGATCGAGGGCGTCTTTGAAGGGGCCGTCGTTTTCAGTAATCAGCGCATCGATATCATCGCGGTCGTGGTCCCACGGCACGAGCCACCCTTCCGGGTCGTGTCTGCCCAGCGCCCAGCGCATGATCTCGAGGCTTTCTTCTATTACTTCTGTGTCCGGCAGGACGACTACAGGCACGGTACCCTTCGGCGAAACCGCGATCATCTCGGGCGGCTTGTTGCGCAGGACCACCTCGCGCAATGCGCATGTCTGGCCGGCGGCCGCAATCGCCAAACGCGCCCGCATGGCATAGGGACACCGCCGAAAGGAATACAGCACGGGAAAATCATCAGACATGCTGCTTACCTCAACCGTCAGAACCGGTTGATTTCTTAACAGACTGATAGCTTGCGCCGATGTGCACTTCGCCTTTTTCTTTCGCCCGATTCATCTGATCCCGTCGGGCAGCATAGCGCGCGCGCTGTTCATCGGTCCGCTGGTCGATGCAACTGTCACATGACACCCCGGCAACATAATTGACGGATGTACGTTCGGCGGCGCTAACCGGAGATCGGCATGCGTGGCATAGCTGGTAATCGCCGATTTCCAGGTCATGCTTCACGGTCACCCGGCCATCGAAGACGAAACACTCGCCGTGCCAGAGGCTTTCTGCTTCCGGGATATTTTCCAGATACTGGAGGATGCCGCCCTTCAGGTGGAAAATATCGTCGATTCCCCGCTCTTTTAGATATGACGTCGCCTTCTCACAGCGGATTCCCCCCGTGCAGAACATCGCAACCTTTTTATCCTCGAGCTCGGTGCGATGGGTTTCAAGCCATAGCGGCAGGTCACTGAAACTCGTCGTTTCCGGATTAACGGCACCTTCAAATGTGCCGATTTCTACTTCGAAGCCGTTTCGAGCGTCGATCACTATTGTTTCCGGGTCGGCAATGAGCGCATTCCAGTCTTCGGGCTCAACATAGGTGCCGACACTTGCCGACGGGTCGACCCCCGGCACTTTCATGGTGACGATTTCTTTCTTCAGGCGGACTTTCAGGCGATGGAACGGCATGGTCTCTGCGTGAGATTCCTTATGCTCCATCTGCAAGGAATTCGGTAACGCCCGCAAAGCCTTTAATGCAAAATCGATGCCCACCCGTGACCCGGCGAGGGTTCCATTGAAGCCCTCCGCGGCCAGCAGGACTGTTCCTTTCAGGTCATGCGCCGAGAGTTGTGCCTGCAACGGCTCGCGCAACGCCGCCGGATCATCGATGCGCGTGAAATGATAAAATGCCGCCACTACGATATCTGTCATAGTCGCCAATATATGCGACAAACTCCCAAGATAAAAAGCAGGTAAAGCGCACCCTTCAATTATTATCGGTAGTGGAATGCAGAGCCGCCTGCGAAGGCGGTTTTTTGATTATGTCGTCGTCGGGGCCGTGTCAGGCATAGAATATTCTTGGAATTCGACTTCCGTAGTCTGGAGCCGTGAAGCGTCAGCGCTTAAGATAAAGTCAAATAAAAGGGACGGGAACATGGCAACATCGCTCAAGAACGATCCGCTGCCGGATTTGGATGCTTTCCGGCTTCGCCGCTTTGTCGAGCAGATGATCGATGAAGGAGAGGTAGAAGTCGTCGAGGAGGAGATCGACCTTGCCGATGTTGCGTCGCGGATGGACGGCAACGAGAAGGCAGTTCTGTTCCGCAAAGCTGGCCCTGAAAAGGCCGAAATCGTTGGCAGCATGACGGGTGGCCGCCGGCGTATGGCGAAAGCCTTTGGGGTAGAGCCGGGTGATCTGCTGGTTGAAGTGAACCGGCGTCTTGCGACGCCCCAGGAAGTGATTGAAATCGAGTCCGGAGAAGCACCTGTGCATGAGGTGATCTTGACCGGCGACGATGTCGACCTGACGCTGTTACCGGTGCATCTTCAGCATGAGATGGATGGCGGGCCTTACATTTCTGCATCGCTGGATTATGTGGTGAACCCCGATACCGGTTGGACGAATACCGGCGCGCGCCGCCTGATGCTGCGCGGGAAAACGGAAACGGGCATTGACCTGGTTGCGCCGTCCGACCTGAAGGCCATTTACGAAAAATCTGTGGCCAAGGGCGAAAAACTCCCCGTTGCGTTTACCGTTGGCGCCCACCCTTGTGATCATGTTGCCGCAGTAATGCGTCTGCCGGTGGATGAACTGCCGCTTGTCGCCAGCCTGCGCGGCGCCGCGTTGCCCGTGGTGAAATGTGTGACCAGTGATATCCGTGTGCCGGCAGATGCCGAGTACATTATTGAAGGTTATCTCGACGAACGCGGCCACGTCGAACCGGAGGGACCGTATGGCGAGTTTCTCGGCTATTATGGGGTGGTGAAACGCAATCCGGTTTTTCACGCCACCGCGATCACCCACCGGAAGGACCCGCTGTTTCAGACGTCGACCATATCGGGCGAGCATATCGGCTGGACCGATACCACCCAGCTCAACGCCATCCGCGCCGAGGTGACGGTCTGGCGCGCACTTCAAACCGCCGTGCGGGAACCAGTCGGGGTCAATATCACCACATCGTCAGGCGGCAGTTTTAACGTTCGCGTCTCCCTGCGTCAGCGGGTGCCGGGCGAGGCCCGCAATGCGATCGCGGCCGTCATGGGGTCGCTCGCAAATTCCAAGCATGTTTTCGTTGTCGATCCGGATATCGACATATTCGACGACGCCCAGATGGACTGGGCATTGG
>ERZ807291.6106-NODE-6106-length-14709-cov-5.059096_pt1 | contig 14709 bp, 16 predicted proteins | sample MGYA00521257_ERZ807291 | MGnify/ENA primary metagenome ERZ807291 (study PRJEB31413, sample SAMN03169783) | marine metagenome | biome: Marine; feature: Water; material: Subsurface seawater | place: North Sea | collected 2011-04-28 | depth 1 m m ...
TTTTTTTTTTTTTTTTTTTTTTTTTTTTTGTCTCTTTCAATTTTTGATGCTTTCAATTTTTGATGGCCCGAAGTTTTGCAGGGACCATGCCGACGTACACCGCTGCCGAGAACACCACAATGTGCGCAAACACGTAAAAGGTTCGACCCAAGATCTCGGATCGCGGGATCGACGTCTCCGCGCATCCAGGGTGCGGCCCAGTTTGGCTGCCGGCGTCGCAGATGCCGCGGGGCGGCGCGGTCACCCCGGGCCACGTCAGGCAGTAGCCGTACTCGAGGTCGTTAAGCGTGGCCTGGGTGCCGTAGCAATGCCACGCGTGCGCCCAGTCCTCGGCCCACGTGAACCCAACCGCCACAACCGCAACCGCTGCCAGGTTGGTGCACACGAGCAGCGCGTGGTGCCACCACAGCCGAATCCCAGCCGCGATTCCCGGGACGTCCAGCACAAAGTTGACGAGGCTAACGTGCGCGACGCAGTAGGCCGCCACGTCCCGGCGGCCAACCGCCGGCCCGGAACGAAACGAAAAGCCGCAATCAACGGCGTGCGCAAGCAAGGACACGCCAAGAAGCACGAGTGCCCCGATTGTAAGTTTGGGGGTGATGACCCACGCCCACGCCGTCGCGGTCCGAACCACCGCCAGCGCGGCGCGGACTCGAAACGTTGAAAGGCCGCCAGACTGCTCGAGTATAAGCGTTGGCGGAAACCCCAGAAAATTAAGCTCCGAGGTGTACACCGGCAGCTGCCACGGAACGTGAAACTTAAGTGGCATGAACGGTTGGTTTCGCGACAAGGCCACGTACCAATGCTACGATGACTCGTATTCCGTTACCATATACAAGCTTGACGGGGAATATGACCGTGCGCCGCACTCGCCCGCTCGACGGCAAGAGGTGCTCGACGACATGGTGTCGACCGCCATGGTGAGCCTGGTGCACCTGTACCGCAACTCGGTCGGCGGCCTTATCGACTCGGAGGCCCGCCGGCTGCTCTCGGACGAGTTTGAGGCGCTCGAGGACAAGCGCTGGAAGTGGATGTTTGCGCGGTCAGACGAAGTGGCCGGCGACACGGCGGGCGCGGTTGCGTTTTCGGAGACGGCCGCCATGCCGCGAGGGACGGCGGCCGACGGCGCGAGTGCGAGCCTGACGGCGGCCAAACCCGGGCTATCGGGGTCGTCGCGGTACCTGCTGTTCGAGCAGGTCCCGGTCGACAACGAGGAGACGTCCCGCAAAGTGATCCCGAGCTACCGCCAAAACAAATCCAAGTACGCGTGCCACATCTACGCATACTCGGATCTCCGCGACTACAACGCAGGGGGCGCGGCGCCTGCGATGGAGAGCAATCGGTCGATAGGATTGCCGTTCGCCAACACCACGTTTAATGTGTCGCTCGGCGGCGACAACGCAGATCTGGCGACCGACCCGATGCACCGGATCGACTTTGGCGTGACGGGCACCAAGGCCACCGACGGCATACTGCTGCAGAAGATGGGCGCCACCCGCAAATGCATGTACCGCCTCGCAGCGGGAACGCCGCTCAACGGGCTGCCAGAGCGGTCGGGGACGGAAGGCTTCGAGGACCGCAAGACGCGGATCGCCGCCATCCAGGCTGTGTCAGCGCCGATCCCGGGCGACGGCCCCTTCAATCCAAAACGGTCACGGCAGTTGGGGTCCGCGGGGGTCTACGACGGGCTCGGACGCCCGAGCTCGGCGTGGTTCGCACGGGCCCGTTTTAAAGCGTTTATGGCCTCGGTCAACAAGAAGCGCCGGGTCGACGCCGCCGAGCCCGAGTACGACCTCCGCGACATCAACGGCTACATTGCCGACACGCTAAACCGTCGCGAAGAAATCGCAGTCATGTACCCGCGGGCCGAACGGATCCGCGATGCCTGCGAGATTGTGAACCTGGCGGCGACCTGCATCGTGGGCGAGGCCACAACCGATTGGTACGTCGAAACGGATCCGCTGAACGGCATGAGCTTTGATAACCGGCTGCGGCTGGTGCTGCCGCCGCACAAATTAACCGAAGCCGAGAAGACCAACCCCGAACTCGCGGCGCACGCCTACTACTGCCACTCGTACGTCAACGATGGCGACGATTTCGCGCACCTGTTCCCGAAGAGGAACCCGCCGGCCAACCCCGGGCACAACGCCGTGGCCCGCCACGCTCACCTCGCCCGCCTTGCAACGGCCGGCATCCGCCGATCAAAGAGGCCGGGCCCAAACTTGGTGCCGCAGCGGCCGTTCGAGCGCCGGGTCTACACGCGGCCCAAAGACGCTGGAACCTTAGGCCTGATTAAGCTTTCGGAAGTGCTGCGCGACAAGAGTGTGGTGCCGAATGTCGTCCTACCGGAGAAGAAAGAGTACGTCGGGTGCGGGTTCAGCGAGGCTGTGGTCGAACCGCTGTGCCGCGGCGCCGTCGAGGCCGCCGACGGGCTTGTCGACGCGGTGACCGACTTTACGACCATGTTCAAAGACACCGAGTCGGAGTTTGCGGAAGACGCTTCCAAAGTGTTTCACGCGAGTGCGTTTGAGGATAAACCGTACGAGTTCGTGTTGCTGCCGACCGACCCCGACAGCCTGCCGTGCGGCGAGATCGACGTTGACGACGCCGCCTTTTGGATGGTGGGCGCGACGCCGACGGCGTTGAGCTGCGCGGCCAAGCTCGCGATGACGTACGTTGCCACCAACCTCACGAAGCGCGTGCCGCAAACGGTCGAAGAAGAGGATTTGATGCACGCCCAGGACGCAATCGCCAAGCTTGCCACCAATGCCCGGTACACCGCCGATTACGACGACGCAACGCACAGCGTCGACGCCGCCGTGGACAAAGTCGATCAAGGTCTAGGACAAGAGGATGCAGGCATGGGGGCGCCGTTGGTGCAGGCTGCCACGAGTGCCGGCATGGCAGACGTAGTGGCCGCTATGGCAGCCCGAGTACAGAATCTCGACCCGAAACTGGTCGGTGTTGTCACGGCAGGAGCGGCAGGAGCAGCGATGGCGGCGATCTACGCTAACGTGCTTCACCCCAGCTTGCAGGAAAATGCCCCATCCATCACCGCCTCATCCCCACCAACGCCCGCGGAACAATTGATGCGCTATGACAAGTCGTGGTTCCCGAAAACCCAAAACGAGTACTACAGCAAGCTGTACGCGGCCATCTTCTGGGTCGTTTTGGGCAAGAATGCCGACCCCGACACTAAGGAGGAGTTCCGGAAATTGATGGTGTGCTCCGATCCAGAATACCTGCAACAGTTCGGGTCAGGCACGCCAGGCACAGTTACGTCGGGTAGTCTGCCAGTACCCCCGGGGGTGCTGACGCAGTCGATGAGCCTGGACAGCACGCAAACGTCTTCCAGCGTGTACACCGGGGCCACGTACGTGGCGACCGCGATAGGATGCCTGGTGGCGATGGGGACGCTTGGCCTCGGCGTGACCGCGGCAGTGAGTGCGTACAGCGGCTCCGCAGCAGTCACTGGCAGTGGCGGTGCGGTGGCAATGGCCTACAACAGCTTTTCGTTATCAAAGACGAGAGCGGTGCTGTTTGCGCTTGCGTTCCCCCCCCCCGGCGACAGTGATGCATCGAAACTGTCCCTGGACGGCGTTAACCCTGAAACGATAGATCGGGAACTGCTCAATACAACCCGGAAAATTATCGAGCTGGAGCACGCAAAGAACCATAACCTCGCCAGCAACAAAGATGCCGAAGAAAAAAATAGAGACGGCCTCAAAATTGACAGCCAGCTGACGGTACAGAAGGAAAAACTGAAAAGGTTGCAAGCTTATTACCAGCGAATGTTGGAAAGACAAGAGAGTGGTACTGAAGAGCCGTCGGTCGACGACAATCATTTTAAGGATGCACAAACCATTGTGAACAACGGCGGTTCCACGTTCCAAGTCGGTAAGAAACTGGCAATGAGCGTGTTGATGGACGACCGCTTTAAAGCGCAGCGCAACTCGGTTATGGCGTATTTCAGCGCTGTTGTCTCAAACAGCATTGGACTATAACTGGTTGGGCCAACACAAATCCAACCGCCAAACGGGGTCAGCCACCGATGGTTTCGGTCGAGTCGGGGGCGGCCGCCGTTGCAACAGCCGCGTGGGCGCTGGCAGCGGCGCGAGCGTCAAAACGCGAGATTGCAGCAGCTTTTGCGGTTGTGGGCGTGGCAGCGGCGATGGCGACGGTTGCGATGAGCGACGCGCTGCGATGGCCAGTTGTCGTGCTGCTCACGGTGCTTCTGGCCGTGTACCAAACGTTGCTCGCCGAGGCGTTTGCGGTCGACGGCGCCCGGGCTCAAGCCGTGGTTAACCTGAACGTTGTTATTGTCGTGGCGGCATCAACGTTGCTGGAGCGGCATCTGGTTACGCCCGCAAGCACATTTAGTCCGGGGACAGCGGTCGCCATGGTGCTGTACGCACTGCTTGGGCTCTACGTCGCCGGCTACATTGCGTTGGTTTAAACGTTGACTTTTTTTTGCGGGAAATTTATTTTTTATTTTACAAATAAAATTGCAAACTAACTAACTAGCTGACTAACTCACAACTCAGGCTCCGGCCAACGGCCGTTATCACCGTTGCGATTATTATAGTTGCCGTTGGCCTTGCTTCCCCTTGGCTTGAACTCGATGCCGTTGGTGACACTGGCGCCGCCACCACCAGCAGTACTGGAATTTCCACTAAGGTATGACACCATGCTTGGCCCGTACTTCGTCGCCAACACCCCCGTACCAACAGTCGCGCCCACCAGACCTGCAGCACCAACAAGCCTCGAGCGGGTCCAGGAGGAGCCCGAATCCGGTGCTGGTGCTTTTGGCGCTTCTGGTGCTGCCGGTAGTCCCAACTCTTTGAATCGGGTTTGAAGCGCAGTGAGGTCTTCCTTCTTTTTTTTCAATTCAGCAATACCTGCATTTACTCTGAAGGAGTCGTAGAGTGCCGCTGGCTGTGCCTTGAGAAGGGCCTCCTCTTGTTTTTTGATTTCCTCTTCATGCATTTTGATACTGTGATCATCGACAAGTTTGAAACTGTTGAACACCTTCACATGTTCTAATGTCCGCTTGCTCTCCTGAAGCTTGCTTTCCGCTGCTTTGGCTTCTTTCATATCCTCTTCTCCTTTCTCTTTTAACGCCTCTAACGCGTTGGCAGCAATTGTGTGGTCATCTTCGGCGACTTTCCTTTGCGCTTCGATTGTGCCGTCTGCGCTCTGCTTAATGACAGCTCTTATTTCGTGTACTTTTTCTTCGGTATCTTCAATGTTCTTAAAGATGGCTTCGTACCTTTTCGTTCCATCCGTGATTTTACCATTGATTAAATCCTGACTGGCTTTATTGGCGTCCGCACTAATTGCTTTTGTCCATGCTTTTAGATTACCGCTGTGGTCGCGCGCCTGCCGGTGAAGAAGGCCAAAGTCGTGCGCCACTTTAATGTTAAGTGTTTGAATCTGTTTCTTGAGCGCAGCAAGTTGTACGTCAGCGTTGTGCAGTTTCTCCAACGCAGCATTGCGGCCGTGGTCGTGCCCCGCTTTAAGTGCTCGAATCTGGGCCATCAGCTTGGTTACCTGTTGTTTGCTTCTTTGCTGGCCGGCTTTCCACTTCGCAATGCTGGCAGCCTGAGTTGTGATCTGATTGTCGAGCTTGTGCACATGTATTTCAGATTTGTCGGCATAGTCATTCCATTTTGCGTTCAGTTCGGCAATTTTACGTTCACCATCCTTTGCAATCACCGCACATAACTGTTCAACCTGGTCTTTTGACCCCCCGCCCCCGCCCCCGCCCCCGCCGCCCACTTTACCATTTCTTTCCAATATAGCGTTAAGGGCCCCCTGCAGAGTGGCTACGTCCGCTCGGATTGGTGTTGCCATCGTAACTAACTGATCCGAGTGCAAGGTGTGCATATCCCCCAACGCTGTGGCTTATACTGCATCGCGTGCGACATGTTGATTTTTTTTATTTTTTATTTTTCTTTTATTTTTTTTACGATTCTTTTTCCTCCACCATCTGTTGAAGATGTTTGATTGCACGCTGGATTTGCACCTTCAGTATCACCAACTCGTCGCTCGTCGGTTGCGTTTGCTCAAGATTTCTGGCCCGCGCGCACGCGTGGGTTACGTACCGAACGGCAGCGGCCCAGCCAGACGCAAGCGCCAGGTTCGCCCTGATCGCCTCCTCGTTGTTGGCGTGGTTCGTGCCGAGGTCTACTTTCTCGATCGTGCTTTTCATTGCGGCGGTTTCAATTGCGGTTTCAATATCGGATTTAATTTTTGCGCGTTCCTCGTTGTGCACATTTTCGTGGGCCGTTGTGAGGTAGTTCGGGTTGACTGCCAACGAAATTGAGTTCGGCAGCGGCGGGACGGAACCAAGCTTGCTTTTTTTGGAGCTTGCGTAGGCGGCCATAAGAACAATAAGTGCAACCAAAGCCGCAACCTGATGGCCTACCGATACGCCTGGGAACGACCCAATGTCGGATACAAGCGTTGATACCGCCGTTGCGGTTTCGCGGGAGTTGTCGCGCGTAAGCGTGCTAACAAAGTCATCGACCTTCTCCGTGAAGAGTGGGAATCCGCGTTTCAGCGCCGCAAAAACAGACCCAGCCTGTTGCAGTGCAGGCGAGCGACCCAACGCAGAAATCACGCTGCGTTGCACGACACCGAGAAGCAAAGAAAGCAATTTCCGCAGCTTAGACACAACGCTTTCGCCATCGCCCCACTCAGTCCGGAAAGCGCGTGCAATCTCACCGCCAACCTGTCCTAGCGCAGCAGGAGACTCCTGGGCGGCGGCGACGACGATGGGCATCACCTTATCTGCCAAATCCCCTAAGGCAATTGCCGCAATAACGGACGTCACGTTGTTTGCGGTCATTGCCAGTGCCATTGCGTCGACAGCAGGTGTGCAACCAGGGGTGCTGACCCGTTGCATATATGCAGACGCGCGTAAATCTGGCGCGTAGGTTATGTCTGGCTGACAGCGATGTCAAGAGCGTCGATGCATTTTCGGGCGACGTCGTGCGTCCTCTGCTGTTCGGTAGTATCGTCGCCGAGGCAGCTGATGCGATATGCCATTATCGCGCCCTCGGCATGTTCGCGCGCGGTGTTTATCCGTTGTGCACGTTCCAGCGTCTTATTCGCTTGTTCAACCTGCGTGCAACGATCGGTTGCGAGTTTGATTTCACTCTCTAATTCGGCAACGGTGGTTTGCAAATTCGCGTTGTCTTCTTGCACTGCATCGCGTTCATGTTCCACGTCTCTGCATCTTGCAAGTACTTGATCGGATAGGTCTTGCCATTCGATTTTTTCGTGCACATATTGTTCGTAAAGGTTATCAAACGTTGCTCTCACTTTTTGACGATTTTCTTCAATATCTGCTCTCACTTTTTTAATGTTGCCTCGAGTGAATACATGTGTGCCATAGACGTGTTCTTCGTCTACGTAGTTTAAAGCATGCAATATTTCATCAACTGAAGTAGTTTCATGTTGTTGTTTCTGCAGGGATGCTAGCGCAGTTTTCAAATCGTCGAGTCGGGGTTTCAATTCAGCAGCGCCGTCGGTTGAGGGCGAAGCAACTGGAGCGACAAGGTTAGTATTTACTGCAGCAAGTGCAGCGGCTTGATTGGCTTGTTCTGCTCGTACTTCCTTGAGTGTAGTAAGTACAGCTTGGTCCATTTGCAACGGTGCTCGCTTCAGTGCATCCTCTAGCAACTTGCTTAGATCTGCCGGTAAAATTGCAATAGCGTGATCGGCCGCCACCGGTGAGGGTGAAGCAACTGGGGTGACAAAGTTAGCATTTACTGCAGCAAGTGCAGAGGTTTGAACGGCTTGTTCTTCTCGTACTTCCCTGAGCGTAGTAAGTACAGCTTGGTCCATTTGCAACTGTGCTCGCTTCAGTGCATCCTCTAGCATTTTGCTTAGATCCGCCGGTAAAATTGCACTAGTGTGATCGGCCCCCACCGGCGGCGGTGGCGACGGCGGGGGATTGTCAAGGAGTGCAGGGTCTAGCCCTGCCGCCTCACACTTGAGATCCACCGCAGCCCTTGGTACCCCAACCTTCAACATTGTAAAATACGGTGCGTATTCTGGTCCGGCTGATCCGCCGCCGCCGCCGCCGCCGCCACCGGCCGGGGGATGGGGGGGGGACGCCCCCCCCCCGTCCGGAGCCGCTGTCGTATCCACCTTCCCCCATTTACTCTTCACCTGCGCCTTCTTAGGAACTTTCGCCGCCTCCTCGCGTCTCCTCTCTGCTAAATGCTTTGCCTGTAAAAAACCTGCTATATTGAGCCTTTTTTTTTGATCCGAGGCTAGGCTGGTGCTGTACATAATATCGACTTTGGGGTTTGTAAACAAGTTCGTAAATATGGCTTCTTTGTCTGCGTTGCTTCTTTGCCCGGTCTGAAAGAGTTTCACGATCATTTTGTCCGCCTTGGATTGAATCATCTCGAGAATATCAAGTATGTTTCCGACAGTGTCCTTTTCAGCGACTTCAATGCGACTTTTTTCGCCCATTGCAGTTGTAAACTTGTAAACTTTCCGTGCATCATCACCGTATTTGCCTTCGCCTTGCAAATAAACGTACGGATTTTCTGGATCGGGTTCCCCCAAGTAGTTTGATTGTTTTACAACCCTGCGCACAGCTTCATTGTCGGAACTATTGACATGGACTACGTTGATAATTTTGCATGGACAGTACCTCGTGCGCAATTCTAGACGCGTTACAGCATTGGCATTCATTTGTGCGTACCCAAATGTTTTCGCGTCTTTGGCTGTCAACCGTGTGATATCGGCAGTGTTCCAGAACCACACCGTTTCTGCTGTGTTGTAAATGGTAGCGAAATCCTTTTTATCGACTGATGAAATGGTGATGGGCACCTTGTAGTCGATACTAACAACGCCCGCATCGTCCATTAGTTTTTTAACGGTAGTGGTCGCTTGTTCATTTGCTTCAAGGTTTTTGTTTAAGTATTGAAACGTGTACTTATCCAACTCGACATTACTGTTGCTCGATTGCAAGGCAGTGAACGCATCAGTTAGCAGGTCAGTGCACGTTTTATCTGCCGGGTTGGCAACGTCAATGGTAAATGTTACACCCCGTTGTACGGCGGTGGTCCCATTCTTAACGAGTTCTTGAAACGTGAATATTTCAGGGGTTGCACTCGCAGCCATTTCGATTGGAGCGCGTGAACTGATGCAGTCTGCGCACGCCAGCATATACGCCGACCCTTGCAACGTGTCTGCGCAACGCACTCCCACCTTTTTGTTTATTTTACTTTTATTTTTTTTTTAAAAAAAAACACCGCAACCATGCCCCCCTTCAACGCGGCGGCGCGCGCGGCCGAGATCATTGTGCTGTTTCAAAACGCGCTCATCTACACGGTGGTGCTCCGGAACATCGACGGGCTCGTGCAGGACAAGGACCACTCGATCGTAATCATCATCATCAGCACCGCCATCGGCGCCGCGGGCGTCTACATGCTCGAGTGCGCGGTGCAGGCCGAGATTGTCAACGGGTTTGCAACGTCCGCCTTCAAGCCGCTGCTCGAGCTCGCCGACTTTGTGCTCAAAGTCGGCGGCAACATCCTGGTGCAGCTCACCAGCTCGCTCGCGGCGACGCTCGCCATCACGGTGTTTGCGAGCGCCAAGACGCTGCTGTGGGGGTTTGCGGGCGCGTTCGCGTCGTTGACGCTGCTGTGGCTGCTGCAGGAGACGGTCCGGACGGCGGCGGCGTCCAGGGAGCGCAGTCGTCAAAATCCCGGGTAACAACGTTCGCGGCGCCAGCGATGGCCGCCATGCGGGCGGCGCGGTCGGAGCGCGGCCGGAGCCGCGCCAGCGCGTCGGCTTGATCGATGCCGGCGACGGCGTGGGCAAGAAGGTGCATCCGGAGCTCGGCCGCGAGCGAGTACATGCACATGACAAACCGTGACATGCCCAGGTTGGGGGGCGCCCCCCGGCCGACGGCACGCCAGAACGACGCGTAGTTTGAATCGTCGTGCTGCCAGGCGACGGTCGCGAGCAGCGCGGGCGACTTGGTCAGCTGCGCAAACGACGGCAACGACGGCCGTCGGCACGCAGGGCACCGGATGTCGGCGGCCATCATCTCGGGCACCAGGATGGTGCGGCGCAGCGCCACCTCGTAGCACCGCGCGCACGCCCGCGCGGGGCACGTCGCGCACAAACGCACCGGATGTTCGATTGCGGTCTCGAGGCAGTAGACGCAGGGGTCGGCGCGGGCGCGGGTGCGAACCATTAGGCGGCTGGCGTGCAACCGTGCACTCGGTAGGTGTGGCACACTATTTGCCTCGGCTGCAGCCGTGCATTCATCCTCCAAAATCGGATTTTAGCCCATTCATGCCGACCATCGCCGAATACTTTGACGTCGTCGGGCTTGCGCCGCCGCCCGCGTGGCGGTTTGCGGGGTTCCGCGATGCGTACCGGTACACGTGGAACAACTACTTTATTATGCGGCAGCAACAATCGCCCGAGCTCAACAACGCCGGCGTTAGCGCACTTCACCGTCACATTCAGTGGTGCGCGGCGTACCCTGAGATCCACCGTGCATTTTCGGAGTAATATTGTTTTATTATTAAAAAAAGAAAGAGAAGTTGACTGTTTAATCGAGGGTTGTTTTAGTTGACCGTGTTGTCTTCGGCGGCGGTCGCAGCAATCGCACGATCCAGCGCGTCTTGCAGTGCCGTCATTTTGTTCTCGGCCGCAGTCATGACTTCGCTGAAGCCCTTCAACGCCCCCACAACGTCCATTCGCCCCGGCAGCGATGCGCCGTCACGCCGCATGTACGCGGCGTACTCCACTGCTTTGTCTGGATACCATTGCTCCACCCCATCGATTGTTTCTTTGCGTTTCTCAGAGAGGCGTGCAGCGAGTTGGCGCGCGGCCGCCTCTTTCGCATCCCTGACCGACGTTTCGCCGTCGGCAACGACCGCGTTTGCAGCCGCAGTTATGTCCGCAACCACAGTGGCGGACGTGTCTTCTGGCAAGCACATGTGCGCGTCGACCGAGAAGTTCCACATGTGCGCGGCTGTCAAGGCGTGGCGGTTGCGTGACCGCTTTGGGTTGGAAGTCGAAGTCGACCGTGGCTTTGTTGGATCGGCCTTTGGTTTCTTGACGCTGCGGCGTTCCGCGTCGTCGGCGTCGGCGTCGGCGTCGGCGGTACGTTTACGCTTGCTTGCGTCTGCACCACCGCCGTCAGGCACGGGCGGCGTTGGAGTGGGGGATGGAGGCATGCTTTAGATTTGGGTTGGACAAGAAAGAAAAAAAAAAGATTAGTGAACGCCGATGCGGTCGGTTCACCTTTAAATTTCGTCCGAGCATCAAACACAATGTCCATTGGACATTTGTGCATTGTTTGTGCTGAACCATAAAGAGAAAGTTAAATCGGAGAAAGCCCTACTTGCGGGTCGGGCAGACCCCCCGCCACGTCGGCGTCGGCGTCGACGTCGACGTCGACATTGGCATTGATGGCCGAGGAAAGTCCGTGCGGCGCAACGGGCGCTGCTTGGATGACTTCCGCCGCCGACGCTGGCGCCGCCGCCGGCGCTGCTGCCGCCACTGCTTCGAGGCCGAGCTCGACGAGGAGCGCGTCAATGTCAGTGTCGCCGCCCGAGTTTGAGAAGCAGGTGGCAATTTCGGCGACCTGCTCCTTGGCTTCTTCGGCGATGGCGGCGTGGTCGTCGGCCGAGCTGTAGAGCGACTCAAAATCGTTGGTCTCGAGGTTGGTCCCTTTAAGCGCCGTGAGGGCGCTGATGGTCATGTCGCGCATGGCCGTCATGTGCTGGGCGTCCTCGAGCCGCGACAGCACGCTCGAGCACGTTTTTTGCCGCATCTGCTCGCGGCGAAGCTTGGTGACGGCCAACAAAAACGCCTGCGAGGTCCGGCCCTGGTCGCGGTACGCGTCGGAAACTGCGGCCTTGGCGACGCCGACCGATATCTCGGCGTGCCGCATGTCGTTGCGGCGCGTGTCGATCTCTGCCGCCAGGCGTGCAGCCACCTTTTCCTCGCGGGCGGCGCTGCCAGCACCGCCGCCGCCGGAGAAGAGAAGCGCCAGACAGTCGTTCATCGCCGCTTAAAAGTACGTGCCGCCGCCGGAGAAGGTGGACGCGGAGCTGGGGGCGTCGTCGGCGAACGCCGTCGCGCGGTGGCCGCCGACCGTGCGGTTAAAGGGGACGTCCGGCTCGCGCGCGGCGCGTTTCTCGAGCTTTAGCTGGCGGGCGTGCGCCGCGTTTGCGCGCTTGGCCTCGGCGGCTGAAACGACGAGTGGATGCGACGGAACGGGCGAGGGCTCGGTGAGCGGCATCGGGGGTTACAAGCGTGTTGGCGTCGGAGCGGAGCGTGGCGGGGAACTGGGGAAAAAAATCAACAAGGTCCGAGGCAGCGTAGATGTTTCGCGAGGCCGGATCTGCTATATATGCTGGCGTCGGCGGGCGCACAGCAGCGTCCATGTGGCGAATTGTAGCAGCTGCAGCGCTGTTGGGCATCGGCATCCGCGGGGTCCTGACGCCCGACGTCCGCCCCGACACGGCTCTCTGCGTGGCCGAGATTTTGTTGACGGCGGCTCTCGGCATCGATCAGCCGTTCAAGTGGTGGGCAGCGCTGGCAGGCGTGCTCGTGTACTACGTTGCGCCGGCGGTGCTCGCCGAGGTGCTCCGCTCGAAGCGGCCGCAGGCGAACCGGTTTGCCGAGTGGGCGGGTCCGCGTGCACGGGTTGTTCTCCAGGAAACGGTGTTCCAGATCGTCGCTGCAGGCACGGCGCTGGGGGTGTTGGCGAACGAGGTCCACCGCCGCGACGAGGGCAAGCCTTGGATGTCGCTGGCGTTTGCGATCTGGGTCACGACGCAGCTGCTAGCCCCGACCTTTAATCGGCAAAATTGGATTGCAGTCACAACGGCGGTCGAGGCCGCCCGAAAAAAGCTGGCCAACCGCAAAACTAAGCAAGACGAGGCAGCTGCGGCAATGGGGGTTCGTCCAACAACGTGGGCGTCGTCAAGGCTTCGGTTTTAACCCCGAGATTGCTATATAGACGACGAACCGCAAAAGCGGAAGTTCAACTTAGATTGTTTGAATTGTTTAATTAACTTTAATAAAAAAAAAAAAAAAAAAAAAAAAAAAAACTCCAAAATGGTTGTTGCGCCGGTGTGGACGTTTGTTGCGAGGATGCAGGACGCCGACCTGCACCTGGTGTGGCTCATGCTTTTTGCGGCCGAGCACGGTGCAACGATAGGGGGTGTGCCGGGCGCCGCGCTGCTCGTAGTGGCGGTCGCGACGGTGGGGCAACTGCTCGGGGTGCTTGGGGCGGTGCCGGTTGCTGCGGGCGCTGTAGGGACGGGGGCGGCGGTGCTGGTGCCGCACGGGTGCTACGTGCTCGCGGTCTTGTTTGGGGTTGCGTGCCTCCTGGCGCCGTACGCCGCCGAACGGCCGGGGGGTGGCAAGCGGGGGGCCGACGACTTTGACGCCGGCGACATTTATGCCGCCGACTTTCCGTTTGAGGCAAGCACCGGCGGCGACGGCGACGGCGACGACGACGACTGTCCGCCGCGGTTTTGCTTCTGATCGGGCTCAGTGCAACGCCGCGGGAGCAGCTCGCGGGCAACGTTGACAATCTCCGAGGCGGTCAGCAACGGGCGCTCGGCGGCGTGGAGGTACGCGGGGTGGAACCGAGGACGGTCCCCGGGCGCGATCGGCGGCACCGCCGCGGCGATGCAGCTGTTCACAAACGCAGAGGCGGCGGCCCACGGCGGGCCCTTCTCGACAACGCTGAGCAAGAGCGTAACGCTGTCGGTGCCGGACACGGTCATGGCAAAGCTCGGCCACTGCGACACGTCGGGCAACGCGTGCGGGCGGCACTCGGGGGCGCCCGCGAAGACGGCGGTTTCAAAGTCGATCCACATGCCGTCGATGCAGTAGTTCCAGCACGCCGCGTCTTGGTGCGCGCAGCCCTCGTGCCGCAGGTGCGCGAGCACCGTCAGGGCCCGGAGCACGTGCCGCGCCAGCGCCCGCTCCCGCTCCGCCGCCGTCCGCTGCGCGGCAGCGTCGCTCCACATCCAATCGAAGAGCGTGGACCCGTGATGCGCGGTCGAGACCAGGTCGACGCGCGGCAGGTCGGCGTCCGAGGTCCCGCGGTATTCCGGGTTGGCACGGCGGAGCTCGGCGTGCAGCCGCTCGGCGACTTTGTCGGGGGGCGCCACGTCGATGCCCCAGCTCACAACCGCCGGGAAATAAACCCGGAGCGAGGGCTGGTCGTGGGCGTAGGCGTACGCCCGCAGCTCGGCCTGGATCCCGGGGCAAGGGTGCGGGGCGGCTTTGGTCACGCGAGGCATTGCTGCAAAAGTGACCCAAAAGCACCGTGCACGATGCATAAACGCACGCAGGCCCTGGCAGGCAAGTGGCCTCGGTTCGCGGCGTTTTCACCCGCGCCACCCCGAGTACGACATGCGCTGCGGCCGCAGCCGCGGCTCCTCGTGCTCGACCGCGGTCGCGCCCGGCCGCACGTAGACGAGCACAAGCTCGGCCTGCTTCACAAGGACGGTCCCGACGACCGCGTTGGTCGCGACGTTGCGCGCGATCCACGGCATCGTCGAGTCGAACCGCACCGTGTCGCGGGCGACCCACACGTGGCCGTGGACGGTGGTGGGCACGCGGCCGCTGCGGCCAAACACGTAGACGAGACGGTTCATAGTTTAATTTTTTTTTTTTTTTTTTTTTTTTTTTTTTTAAAAA
>ERZ807291.6107-NODE-6107-length-14706-cov-7.373217_pt1 | contig 14706 bp, 14 predicted proteins | sample MGYA00521257_ERZ807291 | MGnify/ENA primary metagenome ERZ807291 (study PRJEB31413, sample SAMN03169783) | marine metagenome | biome: Marine; feature: Water; material: Subsurface seawater | place: North Sea | collected 2011-04-28 | depth 1 m m ...
GCAAAGCACTTTCTCATCTCCCTCATAAAAACCTGATTGGTCACCGGGGTAGGACTCCCAAGATTCACAGGGCCCGATATATCATGGCAACTCATTATAAACTTTGCCGCACTCACCCAGTCATCAAGGTGCAACCAACTCATCCATTGGGTACCAGGCCCTTGGGTGCCCCCGAGACCCAGTCGGGTGAATTTTTCAATGACCGGAAAGGCCCCGCCATCCTGACCGAGTATAATACTGATACGCATGGCGACCTGCCGCACCCCTTCTCTTTTATGCTGGAAAAATTCATTCTCCCAGGCCCGGCCTACATCTTCCAAAAAGCCGGGTGCATCCCCTGGGCTGTCCTCATGGTGAGCTGGTGCATCCCCTCGAATATCCGGGTAGATCGAGGCAGTGCTTGCATTCAACCATACCTTTGGTGGTGTTTGACACAAGGCGACAGCTTCGCCAAGCACCCGGGTTGCATGGATTCGCGAGTTCAGAATAAGGTCACGATTGCGGGAGGAGTGCCGACAATCTATGGATCGCCCCGCAAGGTTGAAAAGAGCCTGCGTGTTTTCTAATTCCTTCTTCCATTCCCCAGAATTTTTGGCATCCCAGGGCACAAGCCTCCCGACAAGACCAGAACTGTTTCTTCTGGGTCTTCCCAATAAAACCACCTCATAACCATCAGCGACCAGGGATTTGGCCAAAGCCTGGCCCAAAAAGCCGGAACCACCTGCGATGACAATTTTTTTCATGAAACCAGATTAATTCTTACTCCCCAAAGGAAGAGCAAAACTTGGAGATCACGCCTAAAAAAGAGAAGGGCAAAGCAGTACCCACGGGGAAGTCACACAAGCCAATTCTAAGACGGGCTTATTTCAGCACGATGTTCTTGAAGGACACCTTCATCGGTGGGCCCTGATGAATCTGAAAGGCAAGAAGCCCTTCCGCACGACGGGCTTTTTCATCATTATCAACGAGCTCCATGGTTTTTACACCATTAATAAAATGGGCAAACCGGTAGCCCTTGGCGGTAATCTTATACTTATTCCACCCGCCTTTTTTGACCGCTTTTCCAATTTCAGCCGATTCGCCAAATTTCTCCACCTTCTTTTGCAACTTACCTTGGGTATCAACCGTAAGGGTGGTTTTATCTCCCCTCATCGATAAAATTCCCCGAAAAGCCTCCCCATAACAAATACCTGAAAACCGGTCCCCAAATTCAAGATCAGCCTGGTAGCCCCCAATTCTCCAGCCATCATGATTGCCTGGCTTTACAAAGCTCCGATATTGAATACCACTATTTCCAGATTCGATTTTGTAGTCAAGGGTCAGTACAAAATCCTTGAGAACGCCCCCCTTCCATACAAGGAAGGTGTTTCCTTTCGTCGGGTTTTCCTTAGTATTTTTTCCAACAATCGCCCCATCCTCCACGGACCAGTGCAAAGGGTTGCCGTCCCAACCGGCGAGGGTTTTGCCATCAAAAAGTGATCTTTCGCCAAACAGGGAAAAAAATGAGATAAACAGAAGAGAAAATATAAATTTTGGTGATTTCATGGTAATAATAAAAAGGACTTCATAATCTTTACGATCTCCCTGGTAAAGCAAGGAAAAGTTGACCTCTCTCACTAAATAGTAGGGAATACATGGAAAGCCGAAGATAGCCCTTTCTTTTATGATTTCTGTTAGAGACCTGAAAATTCACTATGGTGAGCATGTTGCCGTAGACTCCCTATCCTTTTCGGTAGAGTCCGGTTCGGTTTTCGGGCTAATCGGGCCGAATGGTGCAGGAAAAACTACCACCATTAAAGCCATCGCCACCTTATTGGAGCCAACCTATGGGGAAATTTCCATTGATCACATCTCCGTGCTCCACCAACCCGAAGAAGCCCGAAAAAAATTGGGCTACATGCCAGACTTTCCTCCGGTTTATGATGACTTACTGGTATATGAATTCTGCGACCTCTTTGCTCATGCCTACGGGTTACCCAAAGAGGCAAGAAATAAAAAAGTAAAAGAATGCCTGGCTTTGACTGATTTAGCTGACAAGGCAAAAGTAAAATGTAAAACCTTATCCCGTGGAATGAAACAGCGGGCCCTGCTGGCCAAAACTTTGGTGCATGAGCCTTCGGTCTTACTTTTGGATGAACCTGCTGCCAACCTTGACCCCAAAGCCCGGATTGATCTGAGAAACCTGCTCCGGCAATTGGCGTCTACCGGCAAAACCATTTTGGTATCCTCTCATGTCCTTTCCGAGCTCGAAGATCTCTGTGACGCCATTGGTATCATGAGGGCAGGCAGGATGATGGTGAGTGGCAACCTGCAAGACATCGCCAATATTTCTTCGACCGAAAAGGTAATTCAAATCGAGGTCCTATCCTCCGACAAAAAACTTCAGAACTGCCTTGCCCAATTCCCCTCCCTTTCGAAAATCACCAAGCTTAATCAGAATGGCACCCGCTTCAGTCTGTCTCATACCGGCGACGCTGAGGATGCCGCTTCCATCTTACAATCCTTAATCCAGCAGGGTTTCCCCGTTTCGAGCTTTCACCGAAAACAGTCAAAAGTGGAGGATTTATTTCTCGATGTGGAAGCTGGCCGGATGAAGGAGGAAAAAACAAGATGAACCCCATCATACGCAAAGGAATCCGGGAAAGGTTACGCCCCAAGCATCTGCTGGCATCTGCTCTCTTTTCCCTGATCATAGCTGCCACAGTCTACCTATCTGCCTACCTCGATGGCATGCAGGAAAAAAAACGCTACGACTATATCTCCAAAACTCACCAGATTATCGAAGAAAACCCGGTCAATGGTGCCCGCAATGCCTTCACCTACCTTCTGGGATTCCAGGGTTTCCTGCTCATGTTTCTCGGGACAGGCCGGGTGGCATCGGTTACGGCCGAAGAAAAAGAGTTGGGGCTACTTGATTACCAACGGATGACGCCCATGCATCCCTTTTCCAAAGTAACGGGGTATCTCTTTGGTTTGCCTGCCCGTGAATATTTCATGTTTCTTCTGACCCTGCCCTTCCTGTTACATTGTGTCGTGGTCGGTCGACTGCCATGGCTGGATATTTTTCAGCTCTACACCGTTTTCTTTTCCTCAGTCATTTTGTACCATTTAACCGCTCATGTGATTGGCTTGGTTGTGCCTCGCCCGCGGGCGGCCTCCTGGGTCTCACGTATAGCAGTGCTTGGCCTTTATATATTCTTGCCTGGCCTTGGGCAAGCGGGTGTCTCCTTTCTTTCCTTTCTCACCATTTTACCCACCTACTTTGGTAAAATCTTACCAAGCCTCTCCTTCGTCGGTGAAAATAAGCTTGGCCGGTTTGAGGCCAAGGCTTTCGAATTCTGGCAGGATGTTCCATTCTTCACCACATCCATTTCCCCCTCTGCTTTTACATTTTTCATGCAAAGCCTGCTTATCCTCACCCTTTGTATCACCGCTTACCGCAAATGGAGAAACCATGCATTGCCTGCATTTTCAAAGCCTTCCGCCCTTCTTCTCTACGGTATTTTTCAATTCCTTCTTCTTGGTTGCCTTTGGATGTTTTTCACGGAAGGGAAAGCCATAGGTTTACTGGGGGAATCCTTTTCCCTTCATAAACTGGGACAACCCGATCCTTACCTTGCCCTGATCGTTGTTCAGTCAATCTTCTACGGACTCTCGATTTTGGTCATCCTGCCACTTTTAAACATTTGTTGCCCCAATCAGCATCTTTATTTGAAAGGCATGCAGAGATCAGAAAAACTCTCCCTGGCCAAAATCCCCATGGGGGCCGATGAACGCAGCGGGTGTTGGCTGGCCCTTGCTCTATCCGCCCTTACCATTTTCACCCATTTTATTTTTGCCACTTTGATTGAAGATTCAGCCCTCTGGAATGCCCCGCTGGGTGCCTTGGATACCGTGGTCATTCCTAGTTTATTCCTGGTTTCGATGGCCTTGTATCTACAAGCCAGCCGGGAATTATGGTTTAACCTTGGGTTCTGGGGGTTCATCGGACTGCTATGGTTTACCCCCCTTCTCATGAGTCTTGTTGTTGCCGTGGGATGGTCGACGGAACATATCGGGCTTATTCTCAAGCTCCAGGCACTCTGTCCCTTATCCCTCTTACCTCTTCACCTCATTGCTGAAAACTCCTCCTTCTTTTCCCTGGATCAGAATATCCAAGAATCTATCAGGGAAGCGGTTTGGTTTGGTCTGTCCGTCTCCATTGCACTCTCCTTACTCCTTCAGTTTAAACTGAGAAGAAGCAGGAAATAAAACTCCCAGATTGTTTGAGCATCTAAAACCCAAAATAAGGAAGTACCCATACAAGCAGAAATTTCTTGATTCCTCCATATATTTTTAAATCATTCGACACCCATGATCAAAAACCTTCGCATCCTTGGAAACATTGAGGGCATCTCCTACTTAATCCTGCTTGGTCTTGCCATGCCCTTAAAGTACTACTTTGGTATCCCAGAAGCCGTAAAGCTCGTCGGCATGGCCCATGGCGTGTTGTTTCTTGCCTACTGCTTACTCCTTGCCCTCTGCATGAAGAAATTCGCCTGGAAATTAGGCTTTGGCATCTATCTATTTATCGCCACCCTGATTCCATTCGGAACTTTTATAACCGACCGAAAGTTACGGGATAGAGCCGTAACTTAAACAAGCAACCCCGAGATAATGCCTGTGCTGTCAGCAAATTGATCAAGCTTTAGACCCATCGCCTTGGCCTGAGTAAGCCAAAGATTCGCAAGGGGCACCCCACCCTCTGGGGTTTTGAAAGTACCATTCACCTTTTTTACCAGTCCGGACTTGGCCGAGACATTTAAGTGCTTGCCGGTAATAAATTTTCCGCCTCCAGATCCAGCGATAATAATGGGTAAGGCACTGTATTGGTGGGTGGATCCATCTCCCAATCCAGAACCGTAAGTAAACATAATATTATCCAAAAGAGTCCTTCCGTTGGCCTCCTCGATCCGGTTCATCTTATCGCAAAGATAGGCAAATTGCTCCATGTAGAAATAGTCCACCTTGATGAGATCATCAACATATCTGCCTTGGTTATGGGACATCATATGATGGCTCTTGGGCTTATCGAATAAGCTTTCACCCATTTTGCACTGTCTCCAGAAACAGACTCCTCTAAAAGTCTTTTCAACTCAGCGACAATCATTTTTCTCTCGTTATTGTCAATAGGCTGATTCTCTTCCGGAGGCATCTCTCTAAAATCGATTACCTCCATCACCGTCTGCAGCAGTTCAGGATCGCTTTTAATATCCTCCCCTTGAGTCAGGGAAAGAAGGTTTACCTCTCCTTTGACCTTACCCTTGGCACCATGGCACTCTACACAATAGGACTTGAAGCTCTCTTCTAACGAAAAATTTTCTGCCGAAACGGATAAATACCCAAAGCTTATTACAAGAAGGTAATAAATAAAATGAAGGGCAGGATTGGGAGTAATCATCTTATAATTTCAAAACTAGAGCCTGAATTTTAACAATCCAAGCATTATAGAAAGTTTTATAAAAGTTTTTTTGGTAAGCTTTGATATCCTCTTTCTTGTGGGATTGTAAAACTTTAGGTTTTGTTCATTTTAGGTTTATGTTCTCTTTGGGTAAACTACAGCTCAAATCCAATCTTTTCCTGTCACCGCTGGCCGGGTATACCAACCTGCCCTTCCGTCTGGTGATTCGGGAAATTGGTGGGGTTGACCTCTGCACCACGGACCTGGTCAATGCCCGGTCACTCATCGAACAAAACCCCAAAGCCCTTAAATTAATTGAGACCAACGAGCAGGACAGCCCCCTATCCGTCCAGCTATTTGGAGGTGTGAAAGAAGAAATGCGGGATGCCTCCGTTCTTTTGCAGGAGTACGGCGTTGATTCCATTGATGTAAATATGGGCTGCCCCGTACCCAAGGTCACAAAGACTGGCGGTGGTGCCAGCATGATGAACGAACTACCCAAGACGCAGGAATTAATCCGGGCAATGACTGATGCGGTGGATGTTCCCATCACTGCAAAGATGCGCCTGGGCTGGGATGACCAAAACCTCACCGCACCGGATCTTGCCAAAGCATTGGAAGATTCCGGAGTTGCCGGAATTTTTGTGCACGGGCGCACCCGAGCCCAGGGCTTTGAGGGTGTGGTCAACCTTAAGGGAATTGCCAAGGTTGTCGAAGCTGTCGATCAAGTCCCAGTCATTGGCAATGGGGATGTCACCACTCCCGAAGCGGTGTCCCACATGATCGACAATACCGGCTGCCATGGTGTATCCGCCGGAAGAGGTGCCTTTTACAACCCCTGGATTTTTCTACACACCCAGCAATACTTACAAACCGGGATACTTCCACCCGAGCCAACCTTTGAAGAACGAGTCCGGGTGATGCGCAGGCATTATGACCTGATGGTCGAAGTATTTGGGGAAGAGCGGGGCTCCCTCCAATTTAGAAAAGTGGCCCCCTGGTATTCCAAGCGGTTTGGTCCAGTAAAACCCTTTAACACCGCAGTGGTTAAAATTAGTTCCCGCCTGGATTTCGAAAGAGTGGTCGCGGATTACCTGGAATGGAGAAAAAAATTTACTGATGACAATGGGCACTTACTGGAGCGTTACCAAATGCCCCCCATGATTGCTTCCTTTATGGAAGAAGACATCGAGCACCAGGAAAAGCAAAGAAAAGCAATCGCCGTCCCCAAAGGTCCGATCGAAGTCTGGTAAGAATCAAGCTAGGCCCGGTTCCAGGGCATCCTGGCAATCATCATACCCATCCCACAGGTATCAGTTATGCCCGCAAAGACCAGACCTGCACCCACAAAAGCAGATAAACCAAATCCGCCGGGGTGAACAAACTGACCAACCACCGCCCCGATCACCACAAGCGAACCAGCGGCAATCCGGACCTGTCTTTCCAAAGACATCACCTTTTTTCCTTTCTGGACCGGTAAACCGGCTGACTCCCACGCAGAGGTACCACCCTCTACATTTACAATATTGGTAAAACCCGCCGTCTCCAGGATCTGACTTATTTTCATGGACCGGCCACCTGCCTGGCAAATCACATGAATCTCCTGATCCCTCGCATATTCAACTTGCTCGGCCTTGAATGACTCCATGGGATGATTCACCGCACCTTTGGCATGAACCGAGCCAAATTCAGCAGGCGTACGGACATCAATCAAAGGAATCGACGAGTCCCTGCCGCGTTGATCATAACATTCTTGTACATTTACATTTTTCATCATTTAAAATTTAAGCTTGGTTAAACCTGCTCTTAATACAGGCAAGGATTGAGAAAACATGAGGCTCGGAAATTTGATAGTAGGTTTTCTGCCCTTTTTTTTCCGGGCTTAGAAACCCGCACCTCATCATCAACCTCAAATGCTCGGATGCGACATGACTTTTAATTTCACAGAGTTCTGCCAATTCTCCAACCGTTAGCCTCGCTTCTTCCAAAATGAGAAGAATCCGTAAACGCATGGGATGACCCAGTGCCCGTAAGCACTCGGCGGCATCAACCAGTGAATTTTGATCTATTAATGTATTGGTCGAACTCATAATATAGAAATATCGATATATTAAGATATATTATACTAATGCAAGGTAAAATTTTGCACCCTGATTCTCTCCATCCTTGTTTCAGTGATGAATTATTGCTAGCGTCTTTCCACCATGTCCAAGGAATCAAGCAAATTGAAAAGCCTCCGCACTTGGTCCCTTAAGTTCCCCCGGTCCGCTCCAGCCATTATACTCGTTGGCATTGCCGGAGCCGCTTGCGCTGTGCTCTTTCATCATACAATTAGTGCGATCCATCACCTCATCTGGAAGCCCCTGTGCACAGGCTCCGCCGAAAACTTCATTCTGGTTGGGTTTTTTATTTTCCTTGCGGTTGGCTTGCTCAATGGATTTTTGGTGGGATCCTTTGCTCCGGAAGCTGCAGGGAGTGGGATTCCTCAACTTAAGGTCGCATACCGCAGGGATCGCGGCAGTGTTTCTTTCCGTACCGTATGGGTAAAATTCCTGGCAGCCGCGGCGAGTGTGGGGGGAGGTCTCAGTCTTGGCCGGGAAGGGCCCACCGTACAGTTGGCAGGTGGCATGGCTTCCGTCATTGGTAAAAGGTTTGGGCTGTCGAGCTTTCGCAGGCGCACCCTTACCGCATGCGGTGCTGCAGCCGGGCTGGCCGCCGCTTTTAATGCCCCAATTGCCGCGGTTACTTTTGTGCTGGAGGAAATCATTGAAGACCTCAACAGCCGTACGATTGGCCCCATCCTGCTGGCTTCTTTTGTCTCGGTCATTACCCTTTTCATCCTCCAGGGCTCCGAAGCTGTTTTTATTATCCCCACCATCACCGAATTCCATGCATGGATATACCTGGCTGCCATTCCCGTGGGTGCAGTGGCGGCTTTGGCCGGAGTTGGTTTTCAGAAAACAACCCTGAGCTGGATGGCTCATATCCGAAAAAACTCCCAGCTCCCTCTTTGGCTCAGGCCCCTAATCGGTGCCCTGATTAACTGGGTGTCAGCCTCCCTGGTGTTCTACTTTATCGCACGCACCGGAGTGCTTGGGCTTGGCTATGCCGACCTCACCGATTGCCTCGCCGGCAACCTTACCCTGACCGCTCTCCTTATTCTTTTCTTTGCCAAATGGATTGCCACCTCCTCCGCCTATGCCTGGGGGAATAGTGGCGGTATTTTTGCCCCCACTCTTTTCCTCGGGGCCATGATCGGAGGCATATGTAGCCAGGGACTTGGGTTGATTTTTAACCTCGATCCAGACTCCATCCGCCTGCTCACCATTGTTGGGATGAGTGCCTGCCTGGGTGCGGTGGTGCGGGCCCCAATTACCTCCATTCTGATTGTTTTTGAGATGACCCATGACTTTGCCCTTGTCCCCCCCTTGATGCTGGCTGCATTGATCAGCCAGGCGATCAGCCGGTCCCTTTGTCAGGATAATTTCTACAGCCAAGCTCTTAAGGAAATGGGTATTCACCTGGAGACAAATATCAGTATGCGTACCCTGGCAAGTTGGAGGAACCGAAGGATTTCATCCTTCGCAAATTTTGACCCGGCTTGTGTTCGCCAGTGGGAGCCTGAATCCGTCCAGCAACTTCTTGACCGGGGCCAGCACCGGATCTTTCCCGTTTTAAACGATCAGGAAAAAGCACAGGGCTTGGTCATGCGTGCAGAGCTGGAAGAATTTATATCATCCTATAAAAAACCCACCCCAACTCCGACAATTACCGTACGGCCTGATATACGGATGGCAGAAGTGGAGGATATCCTGGAAACCAGCCCGCTCAATACTGTTTTCCTTACCACTGAATCGGGGAAATTCCTCGGGCTTTTTACCCACACGGATGTAACCCGGTCACAGGATAAAGAAAAAGAAATCGAAGAATCCTAGCACATTCGAGGTCAACTCGCTCCGCCTGCTCCCCCCTACTTCCAAATTCCTTGCTCTTTCAACTGTTTTTCCGCGGCCTCCGCCCACCCCCGGTTCGCGGCCGGGCTCGCGGGACTGGGGTGGAGAACTTTACCGATTTCTACCTGCATACCCGTCAGTGCCTCCTCTGCCCTTTTCTCAGCAAAACCGCCGACCCCGATTACCCACTCGGGCTCAAGAATCTCCACAAGCTCACGGAGGTGTTGGTCACAAATTTCCTCCAGGGGCTTTTTTTCAATAGAAGGCAATTTATCAGGTGTCCGGTTTTTCCCGCTCTCTTCCATAAAGACAAGCGGGCAGTAATTGGCCACAAAGTGATCTTTAAAAAAATCCTTGGCCTTCGGGAATCTTTCAGCAAACAAACCCCACAACCTTCGACCGCTCACCTCACTCTTGGTGCAAGCCAAGCCTTCCACGGGACGCTTGGGGTGCTCCGGGTTTGGCTTTTGCACCTCCCCACTTAATCCCATCCAATCACGAACTGCGGGAATTTCCCCAAAGGGCACCCCGGTCTGAGCCATCCCAAATGGACCGGGGTTCATTCCCAGGAAAATCACTTTCCTCTTTCCCTGCCCAGCCAGCTTTAAATACTTTTCATGGATGCCCCAGGCATAGTCCAGAGGGTTGTACACAAAAGCCGTGGGCTCAGAAAACCTGAGTTTACCCATTTTTTCGATCAGGGTCTGGGCCGATTTAATCAAAGCTTTTTCCATGATTACTTTTGCGTCTTTATTCTGCCTTCGCTCTTGCTTCCAGTTCCTCCCACTTTTCATACGCAGCAAGAATATCAATTTCCAGGTCCTCCAACCTTTTTTGGTCCGTTAAGGGATTATTTTGGGGGTTCCGGTAGTAATCAGCAGCCTGCATAGACAAAGTAATCCGGTCACGTTCAGCCTCCATTTTCTCTATTTCCTGTGGCAATGTCAAAAGTGCTTCTTTTTCCCGATTGAGCAGTTTCTTGGCTGGAGCCTTTTTCGCTTCCTGAGATTTAAGTTTTTCGAAGGTTGCCTTTCCCTTGGCCTGCGGCGAGCTAAGTTGGCTAAGCCACGATTCACACCCGCCCGCATACTCCGCAACTCCTCCCCTGCCATCCAAAGCCAGGGTAGCCGTGACCACATTATCAAGAAAATCACGGTCATGACTTACCAGCAAGAGGGTACCCTGGAAATCGAGCAATCTTTCTTCCAGTAACTCAATGGTCTCAATATCCAGGTCATTGGTGGGCTCATCCAAAATCAAAAGGTTTGCCGGTTGCAAAAATAATTTCGCCAATAACAAGCGTGCCCGCTCCCCTCCAGAAAGCATTTTAGCGGGAGCCCGGGCAGTCTCCGGCAAAAACAAAAAATCACGCAGGTAAGACATGATATGCTTCTTATGACCATTTACCTCCACGGTATCTCCATTAGGGGCAACATTTTCAGCCACCGACAAGTCATCCCGTACCTGTGCCTTCAACTGATCAAAGTAGGCAACGTCCAACTTGGTTCCATGATCTACCGTTCCGGAATCTGGCTTTAATTGCTGGAGTAAAAGCTGCAGCAGTGTGGACTTCCCTGAACCGTTCAGGCCAACCACCCCGATCTTATCTCCGCGCCAGACCGTGGTGGTAAAATCTTTCACAATAGCCTGGTCTCCCCAGGCATAAGATAAATCTTTAACCGTAATGACTTTACGGCCGGAGGACTGAGCCTGGTTGGCCGCCGACAGGTTCACCTTGCCCTGCACCTCCCGTCTTGCACTTCTCTCATTACGCAGCTTAAACAAGGCACGCACCCTGCCCTCATTGCGGGTACGGCGGGCCTGAATTCCCTTTCGGATCCATACCTCTTCCTCTGCCAGTTTTTTATCAAAGACCGCATTATTCTTTTCCTCCGCCGCCAAAAACTCAGCCTTCCGCTCCAGGAATTTTTCATACCCGCAAGTCCAGCTGGTTACTTTCCCCCGGTCCAATTCAAGGATCCGGGTGGAAAGGGAACGCAGAAAAGCCCGATCATGAGAAACAAACAAAACCGCAAGATCTCCCTTTTTTAAAAATTCTTCCAGCCAGCGAATACCGGCAAAATCCAAGTGATTGGTCGGCTCATCTAAAAGTAGCAAATGAGGCTCGCTCACCAATGCCCGGGCAAGCATAGCCCGGCTTTTATTTCCCCCGGAAAGATTATCAAAGACCTCTTCACTCTGGAGTCCCACCCGGTCAATAACTGAGGAGACCTTATGGTCCAGGCTCCACCCATCAGTCTGATTCAGTTCTTCCTGCAAATTATCAACCTCCTCCACCCATTCAGCATCATCTGGGTTCTCTTCCAGTTTTTGCAGGGCCAGGTTATACCTCCGTAAAAGATCAGCCTCCGGGCCCAGCCCTTTTGCCACCAAGTCAAAAACCGTGCCCCCGACTCCGACCGGAATTTCCTGATCCAATTTAGAGACACGGAAATCAGGAATTCTTTCAACTTCTCCCCCGTCGGGCTTCACCTGCCCGGCCAGAATTCGTAATAAAGTCGACTTGCCTTCCCCATTTCTCCCGAGCAGGCAAATCCGTTCTTTCTTATCAATGGTGATACCGGCATCATCCAGGAGCATGGGTCCCCCAAAAGAAACAGACAGGTTGCGATAACTAATCAGGGCCATAAGTAGAAATCCCGGTTAGGCACCGATTAAATATTCCTGCACTTCCCTGAGAGTACGGGTATTGAATACATCCTTCGCCGTAAGCCACCCTTTTCGGGCAGCAAGAACCCCGGCATGCTGGAAATCAAAATGATGTAAGGCATGAGCATCAGGGTTGATGCAGCAAAGAAGCCCGTTTTCCGCGGCTCGCCTCCAATGCCTCCAATCCATATCCAAGCGCATAGGGTTGGCATTTAACTCCAGAATTTTACCATTGGAAACGGCGGCATCCAAAATCTTCCCCATGTTTATCTTACTGGCTTCCCGGCGGAGTAACAAACGACCACTGACATGACCAATCATGGTGACCTTTGGGTGCTCGATCGCCTTGATAATACGGGCCGTCATGGTTTCCTCGTCCTGGGTAAGACCATTATGGACAGAGGCGACGACATAATCAAGGGACTCAAGCAACGAATCCTCAAAATCAAGGCGACCCTCCGATAAAATATCAACTTCTGACCCCGAAAAAAGATGGACCCGGAAAGTTCCGCTCTCATTGATTTCCTTAATCCATTCAACCTGCTTCAAAAGTCTTTCCTCATCCAGCCCATTGGCCTGAAAACTGGACTTTGAATGATCCGCAATTCCCAGGTATTCCCACCCTCTCCGGTCCGCTTCCGCTGCCACTTCCTCTAGGGTATTTCGACCATCCGAGGCAGTGGTGTGGTTATGAAAGCACCCTTTGAGGTCGGAAAACTCAAGAAGGTCAGGTAAAGCCTTACGCTCCGCGGCCTCCACCTCCCCCATCCCTTCGCGCAAGGCAGGAGGCACAAACTGCAGGCCCAAGGCCTGGAAAATATCTGCCTCAGAATGGGCTTCCACAGGACCGGCTTTCCGGGATGAGTCTTTTTCCTCCTCAGGACGAAGCCCCCATTCACTGAGACTGAGCCCCAAGGAAAGTGCCTTCTGGCGCATTCGAACATTGTGATCCTTGGAGCCGGTGAAGTGATGGAGGGCAAAATAAAACTGCTCGGTTGGCACCACCCGTAAATCTGCCTGCATGCCCCCCTCCAGCCGGACACTTGATTTGGTATCGCCATGGGCAGTAACTTCAGCGATGCCATCCATGGAAGTAAACCAGTCCATGATCGGAGCAGGGTTGGAGGATGCCACCAGAAAATCAAGGTCTCCGACTGTTTCCATCCCCCGCCGGAAACTACCCGCAGCCTCCACCCTATCAACTTCCGGTAAAGCCTCCAGTCCCGGGAGGATCTTCTCCACCACCGCCCGGGCATCCCACCAGAGGTGACGAGCCGCATAGGCCTCCCTGTTTTCGATACCTGAAAGTATTTTTTCTTCGGTTTTTTTCCCAAAGCCTTTCAGCTCCGCCACCTTACCGGCCTCACAGGCAAGGCGGAGACTATCAATTGAATCAATCGTCAGCTTGTCATGCAGGACCTTGATTTTTTTACCCCCAAGACCTGGGATTTCGAGCAAATCCATCAAGCCCGGTGGAACAGAGGCAACCAGTTTGTCATAAAACTCCAGCTCACCTGTGGTAAAAAGGGTCTCAATTTTCTCGGTTAACGCTTTCCCGATTCCAGGGACTTCCCCAAGTTTCCCGCTTTCGATTACCTCTCCCAGGTCCTCTTGCATGGTTTGCAAGGTCCGGGCACCCGAGAAATAAGCCCTTACCTTAAACGGGTTTTCACCCTTGATCTCCAGCATGGTACCAATGCGGTCTAAAATTTCAGAAATATCTTTCTTATCCATCTGGCATCAGAATGATTTATTTTCGAAATAAAATCGAAGCAAAAGATTCAGGATCGTGAAACCATCGCCAAACCCCGAAAAAAAACTACCTCCGGATCGTCTTTTGATCTTGTCTATTTCTTGAGATCAAAGTTTCAAAGGAGAAATATTTTTCTCATTCTTACATTTAAACAATCATATCATGCCCAAACTCTTCATCCTGCTCTTTACTTTTTCTTTTCACCTCATCGCTCAGGCAGTATCTCTGCCTGCGGTAATCAATTCCCACATGGTCCTCCAAAGGGATATGCCGGTTCCAATATGGGGCTGGGGAGAAGCCGGAGAGACAGTCACGGTTTCCTTTGCCGGGCAGAAAAAAGAGACCACGGTGGGCACCAATGGAGAATGGATGATCAAACTCGGCAAACTTAAAGCCAATGCCTCTCCCTCCACCTTGACCATTCAGGGGAACAACGAAATCAAATTGGAAAATGTGCTCGTCGGGGAAGTCTGGCTCTGTTCTGGCCAATCGAATATGGAATGGCATGTCCGGCAATGCGCCAACCCCGACGAGGAAATTGCCGCGGCCAACTATCCAAACATCCGGCTTTTTGATGTACCCGGGCATACCATTCACCCCGTTCCCCAAAGAAAGGGACAGGGAAACTGGAATGTATGCTCCCCTGCAAGTATTCCCAATTTCAGTGCCACCGGTTATTATTTCGGCCGACGGTTGCATAAGGAGCTCGACATCCCTGTGGGTCTGATCGGTGCCAATTGGGGAGGAACCCGAATTGAGCCATGGACCACCCCGGACGGGTTTGCATCGGTTCCCGAACTTTCCGCCCAGGCCAAAGAGGTGGCGGCCTACAACCCCAAAACCAAAGTTAATCCCCAAAAACCCAGTGCCATTTACAACTCCATGGTCCA
>ERZ807291.6109-NODE-6109-length-14705-cov-6.760205_pt1 | contig 14705 bp, 17 predicted proteins | sample MGYA00521257_ERZ807291 | MGnify/ENA primary metagenome ERZ807291 (study PRJEB31413, sample SAMN03169783) | marine metagenome | biome: Marine; feature: Water; material: Subsurface seawater | place: North Sea | collected 2011-04-28 | depth 1 m m ...
AGCCTCAAGTAGACCCCCTATTAACATGAATACTATCTATACTATTTTTCTCATTGGCACAAAGGTTGAACAAAAATGTTAAAGTAATCTAAACTAGTTTCTAGTTAGTTGCCTTTCGTTTCTTTTCAGCTATTCTTATTCATTTATCGCCAAATTCCAATCGTCTGTTTATCTATTATTCATTTATTGATACATTCGCCCCGTGTTACAAAAAGAGCTCGAACATCCAATCTTTAAGATCGTATCTGAGGAATCCCAAAAATTGGGTTTTCAGACGTATGTGGTGGGAGGATTTGTGAGAGATATTTACCTCAAAAGAGCCTCAAAAGATGTAGATTTTGTAACTGTTGGAAGCGGAATAACTCTTGCAGAGGCTGTCAAAAAGAGACTTAAAGGCGCACATCTCAGCGTTTTTAAAAACTTTGGGACAGCACAAATAAAAACCAACGATTGGGAATTTGAATTCGTAGGTGCTCGTAAGGAATCCTACGACAGAAACAGTCGAAAACCTAAAGTAGAAGATGGAACTTTCGAAGACGACATATACAGGAGAGACTTCACTATCAATACATTAGCTATAAGTTTAACTGTAAATAACTATGGTGAGTTAATCGACACCTTTAATGGCATAAACGATTTAGAGTCCGGCATCATCAAAACTCCGCTAGATCCTAAAATCACCTTCAGTGACGACCCTCTACGCATGATGCGTGCAGTAAGATTTGCTACACAGTTAAATTTTAAGATTGAAGATGAAACATTCCAAGCCTTAAAATCAGAAGCTCACAGACTAGAGATCATCTCTCAAGAGCGAATCACAGACGAGCTGAACAAAATAATACGTAGCAAACGGCCCAGTATTGGTTTCAAAATATTATTTGACACCAAATTACTGCATCTCTTTTTTCCAGAGATGGTGAAGCTCCAAGGAGTAGAATTTCGTGAAGGAAAGGGACATAAGGATAATTTTTACCACACGCTACAGGTACTGGACCAGTGCTGCGACAAAACGGATGATTTATGGGTTCGCTGGTCTGCTATTATGCACGACATAGCAAAGCCTCCCACCAAACGTTTCATAAAAGGAGAAGGTTGGACATTTCACGGTCACGAAGACAAAGGATCACGCATGGTGAGACCAATCTTCAAAAGACTGAAACTTCCTCTGGGTGAACCAATGCGGAAGGTAATTAACTTAGTAAAGCTGCATCTAAGACCCATAGCACTGACCAAAGACTGCATCACTGATTCTGCAGTACGTCGACTCATTTTCGATGCAGGAGAAGACCTAGAAGACCTCATTATCCTCTGCAAAAGTGACATCACTACTAAAAACAAAGAAAAAGAAAAACGTTTCCAAGCTAATTTGGTTAATGTAGAACATAATATAGCAGCAGTGGAGGAGCGAGACCGAATTAGAAACTGGCAACCTCCGATAGACGGTCAACAAGTTATGGATATATTTGGTATAGGACCTGGACGTGAAATAGGCCAGATAAAAACAGCATTAAAAGATGCTATTCTGGATGGTGTAATTACCAATGAGTATGATCAGGCATATAAATTTGTCATAGAAAAAGGAAAACAATTAGGTTTGCAGGTACAATGAATTTAATTTTTAGATTTAGAGTCACGTTTGAAGATGTAAGTGATGTAGAACGCATCATTGATGTAGGTGCTAAGAATACTTTCAGAGATTTTCACAATACGATACAGGAAGCAATAGGTTTCGATAAGACGCGCACAGCTTCTTTTTATAAAGCAAATGACTCTTGGAGGGGAAATGAAGAGTTTTGCACCGACCCTAAACCCGATGCAAAGGCAGCGGGTGCAAGTGAATTGGGCCGATTTATAGATGACCCACATCAAAAATTCCTATACAACTATGACCCTGAAGAGGGCGATTGGCACCTCAGGGCAGAAGTGGTAAAACTGTTTAAAGGAGATGCAAATACAGAATATCCTTCTATTTTCAAATCTGAAGGTGTAGCCCCAAAGCAGTTTATCGATCCCAAAGCGATAATAGATGACCCCAGTGCTAAATTATTTAAAGAGGCTGACAGCCTTATCGATGGTTTGCATGATGAACTGGACGACGATGATGACGATGAAGAAAATGATCAAGAAGATGAAAAAGATGATTTTAACCTGTTCGGAGACGAGGTAGATGAATCTGAAATAGACGAAAGTCAGATAAATGACGGAAAACCAACAGATTAAGCGACTTATAGTAGCAGCAGGACCTACAGCGGTAGGCAAGACCAGTTTTGCAATAAAACTGGCAAAATACTTTGACACAGAAATCATTTCCTGTGACTCTAGACAACTATTTAAAGAAATGAAAATAGGTATAGCACGACCAAGCAGAGAAGAACTAGCAGAGGTCAAGCATCATTTCATTGCCAGCCACAGCATTCATAATCATTATGATGCAGGAATGTATGCTCAAGAAGTAGATGTCCTATTAGCAAAGCTATTTACACGACACAATACGGTAATAATGACAGGTGGCACAGGTTTATACATTAAGGCTGCTACAGAAGGGCTGGATGCACTACCACCGCAAAACAAACAACTGCGTGATCAACTAGGCTTCATACTAAAAGCAGAAGGAATAGAAGCCATACAAGATATAGCTCAAGGAGCCGAAATCTCAAAAGAAGCCGTTGATTATTCTAATCCTCAGCGACTGATGAGAGCCATAGAAATAGCTCAATCTGAAAGTAAAGAAAATCCGGAAAAGGAAAAAAGAGCAGAGTACACTACAGCATATTACTACATGGATAGAGACAGAGATGCACTCTATGACCGTATCAATTCACGCGTAGACATAATGCTCAGAGATGGACTAGAAGAAGAAGCTAAAGGCTTACAAGAATTCCAAGAGCTAAACGCCCTTCGCACAGTGGGATACACCGAATTATTTAAATATTTTAATGGCGAATGGACTAGAGAGCATGCGATCGAAAAAATAAAACAGCACTCTAGAAATTATGCTAAACGGCAACTTACATGGTTTAGAAACCAAGGAAACTATCAAAAAATAAGTCCTGATTTTGATGCGTTTATTCGATTGATTAATCAATAATCAACGAAGACTTCAACACGTACATAGGGTAGAGCAATTACCAAAGGAGAGCGTTCACTACCTAGAGCTGCATTCATTTACACGATTTGTCAATGCACTCTTCAGTGCTACCACCTAGAGCACATTAAACAGTTCTATATCAAAAACCAATACTGCATTCTTTGGAATAGATCGGCTAGGAGGTTGACTTCCATAGGCCAAATGTGATGGCACTATTAACTTGACACTTCCTCCTTCTTTTATAAGAGGTATTCCAAGTTTCCATCCTTCTATAACTCCACTTAGGCTAAAGGTAGACTTCTCACCCCTATCGTAGGATGAATCGAATACATTCCCATTGAGTAAATAACCATTATAATGCACCGTAACTCGGTTACTAACATTTGGTCTAGCACCATCCCCTTCTTCCCCTATCACATAATACAGACCCTCATCTGTCTTTTCTGCCTTCAGGTTATTGGACGTGATGTAGTCTTGAATTTCTTCGTCATTTATCTCTACGTAGTCCTTTTTACATCCTGAAAGGAAGGTAAAAAAGAGAATACTAGCAAAGACTAGACCTGTTATCCCGTTAGAATTTACCCTTTCTGCTGTGCTTCCCATTTCTTTCGTCCAACCGTATGGTTCCAACCAAAACGTGCTGAAATATTCTGCACGTTTCCTGAAAAGGCTCCCAATATATTATCCGTTACAAAATAAAACTGTTCAGGTCCTAAATTAAGCCCCATTCCTACGCCTGCATTAACATAGCTTCCTCGCATAACAGAGTAACTAGCACTCACAGCTAACACTCTACCTATCTTAGAATTCCAAGACAATGTTACGGCTGGGAAGAACTGCTTATTATTAAAGCTACCGTAGAAAAGTATGCCCGCATTGTGTCTTTTGGTTAGATTAAAATTACCTCCTAAGTAAAACTCACCCAATAGTCCCGTAGAAAAAGAATTAGATGAGGTATCTAAAGCGAAAACATCCAATATGGTATCCTGTAAAGCCGCAAATCCGGCACTCGCATCAACAGAATATCCTAGGTAATCACGTACATCAACTCCATTATAATCAAATGAAGCTCCAGGATTTCGTGACTTAATATTAGATGTACTGTTTTGCCATTTTATTACACCAAGATCAACTACACTTGCACTTAAACTTATCTTATCAGTTAGGTTAAATTTAGCTCCCAAGTCTACCCCAAAACCATTGTTTCCATTATTAACAAGAGCGGTCAGCTGCTGCTCAGCCATCAGCGTAGAATCCAGGAATGGAGTACTCGCATTTACTTCGACATCAGCAGTCACCGTATATCCGAAAGAACGATCATTGGTCGTAAACACAATATCGTTTTTAGCTGTATTTATGACATTGAGGCCAAGTACGTACTTTACTCTACCGCCTACAGTTAGCTTATCATTTAGAAAAGTTCTGCTATATCCTAAAGCTAACTCTCTAGTGTGTAGCACATCTAACCCAAAATTGAAATTAAAATCATAACCTATGTTATCACCACCATTACCTTCAAGCGCTAATTTTAAAAAATCTTTAGGGATACCCACTCGAGACTTAATCTTTTCAGTAGCACTGAAGCTAAACATACTCTTGCGCACTCTAAAGCCAAAATTAAGCAACTCGACATCCACCCCTAAATTTACGAATGCGCCATTATTTAATACATCACTTAGCTTAGTAACATCAACAGTATATTTACCTGACGTTCTACTCGGCACCAAAGAGGTAGATATTTCTTTAAACTGAAAGGCGTTACTGTTAAAATTAAAATCAACAGACGATAGTCCAGGCATACCTAAATACCATTTACAATCTGGAGTGAAAGCAGGGTTTACAGATATTCGCTGAGGAATAGGCTGCATATTATAGAGTGTTAGATCACTCTGAGCCTTAGATATAAATGAGCCTATACTTAGCAGACTAAAAAAAACTATTTTTTTCATGAATGTCATTATTAAAATTCTTGTTTAATTAAAACTTCAGCTTGTACCCCCAATTGGAGTAGCACATCATAATCACTGTAAAACTTCACACTTGGTTGAGTACTTGCATCAAATGGTGTGTTGAACTTCGCTCTTAGTCGAAGTTGATTTGCTCTTTTTAAACGCTCCACACTTTCAGCATTCATATTGGCATCTATAGTTTTGGGGTTAGCAGAGACTACCCTTCCAGTAGCATCTACTGCGGCCGCAGGAAGTATAAGCTGGTCCGGACCAAACAAAGAATCCAATACGGTATTGGTGCTACTATCTTCGAAATATACTTGTGTTTGCACATCAATAGGAAATCTATTTTCAGAGTAAAGTCTTAGCAGTACTTCCTGAACTTGATCTGCATTTTCCAAAGTAAGATCAAATGGTTGCACAATTTCAAGAGCATAATCTCTTGCGGTACCTTTTGCTGGTATTTCTACAGAAATCTTCGCTTTAACCCTTGAATTACTGAGCAGTGCATGTCTTGCTCCTGTGCCTCCGGCGGTTACTTTTACAGCGTAGCCTATTCGATTCGGCTGGTTATTAATAAAGTCTACTAAATTACTTGTAGATTTATTGAGCTCAAAGGAATCTATTTTGACCGTACCTATTTCTGATTCATCAAGCAGTAATACAGGAAGAGGATCTGGTAGTCCTGTCAAATTCACTACATTACCTGTATTGCTAATTCCCGAAAATTCTGGAATTTGAGCGTTAACGGGGATACCAATAGAATTCTCTAAAACAAACTTAATACGCGGATCATCTATGGTAAAGCTACCACCGTCACTGTTATTAAAAAATGGTATGTCAAATGTGTCTGCAACTTCAGCACTAAAGTTGAGATCTATAAATAAACCTTCAGCTCTAAAAAATTTCTGATTCAACAACTCTATCGCATAAGTGACTGTTTCTGAAGCATTAACAGGGTTAGCATTATTTTTTGTTATCGTAAATTCTAGATCTACTTCCATTTGCGAATGCCCCTGTGCTGTCTTTGTAAAATCTATTTGAACATTGCTTAAATCTTCTGAAGTACTAGCTGTGTTTGGAGATGACGTCCATACTGCATTTACCGATGGACTAAAAACACCACCTGATCTTCGTCCTTCTTTTATGACTACGTTCAAAGCCACATCATGAGCTAGTGTCGTGTTTAAATCTATTGAGATAACACCATCTTTAAACCATAAATAATCCAACTCACCCATCAGTAAATTGTAGTCTAAGACTCTATTCACCGTAAATTTAACCTCTCCGGTATTATCCAGTGTGGTTAATTGGTCTGTAGTTAAGGTTAGTGTTTCTTCATAATCTTGATCATCCAATGCTAGTACATCTTCGGCATCAGACGACCTATAGTCATCTTGATAAACGATAGTCAATCCACCATCTTCGTCAATACGCAAAAACTGGTCGCTATCAACTCGTCCTAGAACATCTTCTAGCGATAATCTAGAGGAAACTAAAGGAGCTGCTATGGTTGGGTTCCACTGGATACCGTCAACACTGAAGAGTTTATCGGCAGTATCTGTAAAGTCCTTTATGCAGGCTCCAAACAATAGCACCGAAATCATAAGAATTATTAATTTCCTCATATTTCATTTAATTTCGATCAAAAATAATATGAACAAGCATAAATCAACTACTCATATATGGGTAGCAGCTATTATTTGTAGTCTGTACGTCGCTTTGGGAGCTTTTGGAGCTCACGGCTTAGAACATAAGCTAAGCCTAAGTCAACTAGGTACTTACAACACAGGACTGCGGTACTTAATCATACATGCGTTAGGATTAATCTTAATGAACTTAACTTTTATCGTTAAGGGAAAGTTCAATATAGGGGTACCAATTGGTACATATTTAGGGATGATCTTATTTTCACTCAGCCTGGTCATACATGCCACTAAAGACTTACTCGGTATTGAGGTTGATGTTTTTGCGATGCTAGCTCCTATCGGTGGATTATGCTATATCTTCGCTTGGTTACTTTTTGCCTATACACTTAAAAAATCATGAAACACATACTACTGATGCGACACGCAAAGTCCGACTGGAACTCAGAAAGTCTAAATGATCACGAGCGCCCGCTGAACAAAAGAGGAATCCAAGATGCACCAAAAATAGCTACAGAAATTATTAAAAGAGGTATTATTCCTGAGCTTATGTTAGTTTCAGACGCCAAGCGAACTCAGGAAACTTGGAACCTTATTTCACCTTTTTTCGCTGGAGTGCAAACCAAATTCGACGCTGAGCTCTACTTGGCTTCGCCAAAAATAATACAGACTAAATTAGAAGAAGTACATCACCTAGTAGACACCGTATTACTACTAGCTCATAACCCTGGAATTACGGAGGCATTTTACAGTTTAGCTAACGTTCAAATAGACAATGTACCAACTGCAGGTGTGGGATGCATCCGTTTGTATACCGATGACTTTAAAACCTTGAAGACCTGTAAGAAAGAGTTAGTCTATTTTACCTACCCTAAGAATCTTTAATACTCGTATAAGAGGGCCTTACCATTTACGGTGATAACTACTTTGTTATCGCATAACTGATCACCCGTCGGATCAAAATCTACCGATATTTTAGACATGCTAGTAGACTGATTCAAGTCCAACTTCCCTGCAATTATGTGCTGAGCACAGTCTAAAGTATATTTTTTCTTTATTGGAGAGACAGAAGTCAGCATAACTTCACCCGTCTCTTTCTTTAATAACAACTCACCACTAATGGCTATCTCGTCATCTAGTATACCTAGACCAGCCTCATGAATCTTTTCAAAAGCAAGGTTGGTTATTAAGCTTATTTCTTCGTCACCATCTTGAAACTTAAGCGCAGAACATTGCATCGTAATACTTTGATCTCCAACACGCTCGACGTACATTTCACCTTGAATAAGTATCATCTTATCTCCAGCCCCTGAGTAAAAGGGATCCTCTTTAGAAAAAATCAGGGAAATTTTGGCCCCAGGAGAAGAATAAGGCTTGTCGGAAAGAATTCTAATTGTACCTGCACGGTATTTTTTATCCTTACACAGGAGACCATGCGGTTCGTCGCCTAACTCTCCAAAATCTAAAACTACCTCAACCCCATCCCCGTCAAGAAAATCATCATCTATGATCTTAATAACTACTCCGGAAGGCAATAAAGACTCCTCTTTTTTAAACAACAAATCATTAGATGATACGAAATCTTCAATGATATCATACGTTGATAATAACTCACTAAATACCTGAAGAGACTGCTCGGTTCCGGCGTGCGTCTCAGATACCTCAATAATTGGTTCTTCTCTGCACCCGACAAAAAACAGTAGACCGTACAAAAGGAATAGACCAAGAGTATATTTTAATGCTTTTTTCTTCACTTATGCACGAAGATAGTCGCAGTTATTTAGTTTTAATTTAGCTTTGAGCAATTTTACACCAATATTTACACTAATTGGACACTTCAGACCTTAGACAGACACTATTCATAGAGGTACTTCTACCGCTTAATGTACGCAGTACATTTACGTATCGGGTTCCTTACGAGCTAAATGAGGAGGTGGTCATAGGCAAAAGAGTTAGTGTTCCTTTTGGCAAGAAAAAACTGATGGCGGGTATTATTTATACTATCTCCGAGTCGCCTCCTAAGGGTTATCAAGCAAGATATATAGTCGATATACTGGATAATGAACCTATTGTAAATGGAAGCCAACTCTCTCTTTGGACTTGGATAGCCTCCTATTACGCCACTTCTATAGGACTCGTTTTCAATGCAGCAATGCCTGCCAGCCTAAAACTAGAAGGTGAAGCTAAACTGATTATCCACCCAAGCTACTCAGATGGCAGCATAGTCTTAGACGCCAAGGAGGTCGTGCTGGTAGATGCCATAAGAGCCAGCAAAGAACTCACCATCACACAAGCGGTAGCTCTGCTTCGAACTACTCAAATCTACAAGTATGTAAAATCTCTTTACCAAAAGGAAGTGATTTTAATGAAAGAGGACATTCAAGAAATGTATAAGCCTAAAATGGTCAACTACATTTCGGTAGCAAAAGATGTCCAAGATGATAAATCACTGAATGTCCTCTTTGATGAGCTTGAAAAGCGAGCTAAAAAACAGCTCCACGGTATCATGACCTTTATAGCTAAGTACGGGATCTCAGGAGAATGCGAAAAAACAGAACTTGCTCAGCAAGAGGTTAAAAATGCTACTATCAATGCCCTTATAGACAAAGGCATTTTCATTCAAGAAAGTAGACAAAAATCGCGTTTAAATTTCACAGAAGAGGTAGATAGCTTAGAAGAACTCAATGCAGAACAACTGGTAGCCTACGAAGAAGTGCAACAAGCATTCTTAGATCAAAAGCCTGCATTGCTCTATGGGGTCACCGGTAGTGGCAAAACACATATCTATATTCATCTCATCAAAGAACAAATAGAGAAAGGAAAACAAGTACTTTTTCTATTACCAGAGATTGCCCTCACTAGTCAATTAATAGAAAGGCTTGCGGTCTTTTTTGGTGATAAGCTCCTTGTATCTCACAGTAAGTTCAGCACCAATGAGCGACTTGAAGTATACCAAGCTATAGCAAGTGGAAAACCATACCTCATCGTAGGCACTCGAAGTGCTGTACTTCAGCCATTTACCAACCTTGGGCTCATAGTAGTAGATGAAGAGCACGAAAGCAGTTTCAAACAGCACGAACCAGCACCGCGCTTTCATGCGAGAGACACCGCACTGTATATAGCAGCCAAGAATAAAATAAACATCATACTAGGCAGTGCCACTCCTGCGGTAGAGTCTTTTTATAATGCACAACATGAAAAGTTCATTCTTGTAACTCTGAAATCCAGATATAAAGATGCTAAACTACCTCAAATAGAAGTGGTAGATATGCAGCAACAGAAAAAACAAAAGCGAATAAAAGGCATTTTTAGCGACACCTTACTAGCTGCTATCTCAGATGCTAAAACAAAAGGAAAGCAGACTATTTTATTCCAAAATAAAAAAGGGTATGTACCCGTGCTAGAATGCAACCTGTGCGCTTGGACCCCAAAGTGCCAAAACTGCGACATATCCCTAACGTATTATAAATATCAAGATAACTTGAGATGTCACTACTGCGGCTATACGCAAGAAGTAGTAAAGCAATGTGCTACTTGTGGGAATCCAGGCATAGAGCTCATTGGGTATGGCACCGAACGTATAGAGGATGAGTTACTACTCTACTTACCTGACCTCAAAGTGAAACGCATGGACCACAATACCACACGTCTAAAAAATGCACACAGTAAAATTATCTCTGCTTTTGCCGAAGGTAAAATAGATGTACTTATAGGTACTCAAATGGTAGCAAAAGGTTTAGACTTTGAAAATGTGAGTACGGTCGGTATACTAAATGCAGACCATCTCATTAATTTTCCCGATTTTAGGGCAAATGAACGTGCCTACCAGCTCATGACTCAAGTAGCAGGAAGAGCAGGACGTAGAGAAGAACAAGGCACGGTTTACATACAGACCTCTAAACCAGACCATTACATCATACAAAAGATAGTAGACCACGACTATCTGGGCATGTACCAGTCTGATATAGTAGAGCGGAAAGATTATGACTACCCCCCGTTTTTTAGACTGATTAAAGTCCAACTGAAACACAAGGACGCTCTAGAACTATACAAGATCGGAAATACCGCAAAAAACCATCTCATTACCTACTTTGGGACGAGTTTACTCGGCCCTGAAAAACCTTACGTAAGCAGAATTAGAAATTGGTATATCTTAAATTTCGTGCTTAAAGTAGACAACAACGGTCCAAAAATTCGTGAACAAAAACACAAGCTTATTGCAGCCATTACCCAGTTAGAGACTCAGAAAGAATTTAGCAAAGCGAGGATTGTGATAGATGTAGACCCTGCTTAACCTTACATTTACTATCTTTGACGAGTACATCCAATGAAAATACACAAGAGAAACCTTTTACTAGTCGTAACTCTAGTCACCATTAATTTAAATTCCATGGCTCAAGTAGTTCCAACCCAACTAGCAGGCGACTGGCATGCGACTTGTGCGGTAGAGAAACTAGGAGATACAGCCGCTTCATACTGCGGTATCTGTCCAACGGTATTTAATGCCGATAACAGTTCACTCACTATTGCTAGCTTCAACATTAACCTGGGTCAAAAAGAGCTTAAAATAATCTATGATGGCTCTATATCCATAATTCCTTTCAAGTTTGACGAGGAGAATATGAGACTAACCTTTAAAGAAAAGGATATCGTATATAACTTTAGCATTCTGGAGTTAGAAATGGCAGATAAGCTAATACTAAAGTCTGATTCCGGAAACTTGCTTTACTTGGAGCGAAAAAAAGAACAAGCACGATAGAAAACTTTCTTGTTACACTAACGGTCTATACCTATAACCATGAAAAAATATATTTTAGCAGTACTAATGATAGCGAGCATAACTAGTTATGCTCAAACGAAAACCACCGTTGAGTTTGAGAATAAAACTCAAAGTTTTGACAGCGTACCTGAAGGTACTCAGCTTAAAATAGTTTATCGTTTCAAAAATACAGGAACTACCGACTTTCAAGTCTTCAAAGTATCTCCGACGTGTGGCTGCACTGTGGCTGAGTTTCCGAAGTACCCTATTGCCCCTGGAGCAAGAGACTCTATCGTAGCTACTTTTGATACCAATCATCGTCTTGGACAGCAAGCCAAGGGAGTAAATCTAGAGAGTAGTATTGGTGAAATCAACTTGATATTTATGGTACTCGTGACTCCTGGAGATGGTATCAAATCTGAAGATGAGCACTCAGGACATTCTCATTAAGCTCAACGTACTATTTAAACTATAACCGGTTTAAAACATAGCTTTAACAGAGTTTATGTACACACAACTACAGCGAAAACATCATAATAATGGTAATATATCAATTGCCATAGCCTGTATCAATAACCACTCTGGTGGACATTCAACTATCATTTTAACGAAAAACACATACGACGCTGCTACCTGATACTAGTGATTACAAAAATTACGCGACTATTTTCAACTTTACGGGTATGAATTGCAGATGCCTTAGCGTACAAGACATAAATTTAAATACAAATGTCATTTTTGCCACTGCTTCTGGGTACTGCTTACAAAAAGATGAGACCTTGAATAAATATTTTATTAACGAACTTGAAGCTGATTGCCCTGCAACAGACAAGGCTGACGGAGCGTTAACAATACTATCAAAAACAGAAAATGAACTTCGAATAAGAATAGTGGACCAGTACGATGGTTATGTTAGTACATTTACACTAACTCCATACTAGTACTTTAGGCTTCTATTTAAACCTTAATTTCTAATAGGCATTGCACATATTAACTTTTTACTAATAATGGTTTTCTAACACCGTAGGACTTGTATTTTTGCAGACCTTAGAAAATCATGAATATACACGAGTATCAAGCCAAAGAAATCTTAAAATCGTACGGAGTCGCTATTCAAGAAGGAATAGTAATCGATAAAAAAGAAGATGCACTAGCAGCAGGAGCCAAATTGCGTGAGCAAACAAGTACTGACTGGATGGTAGTAAAAGCACAAATACACGCAGGTGGTCGTGGTAAAGGTGGAGGAGTAAAACTTGCCAAAAACGACGAAGAACTACAACAAGTAGTAAACGACATACTAGGGATGACCTTAGTAACTCCACAGACTAGTGCTGCGGGTAAACTGGTAAGCAAAGTACTTCTAGCACAAGACGTATACTACCCTGGAGCTAATGAGCCAGATGAGTACTACATGAGTGTCTTACTTGACAGAAACACAGGTAAAAACGTAATTATCTATACCACAGAAGGAGGTATGGACATAGAGCAAGTAGCTCACGACACTCCTGAGCTTATTTACAAAGAGTTTATAGATCCTGCTCTAGGACTCCAAGGCTTTCAAGCACGTAAAATCGCCTTTAACCTAGGTCTTAGTGGTAATGCATTTAAGGAAATGACGAAGTTCGTTTCTGCACTATACAGAGCTTATGTGGAGACTGATTCAGCTATGTTTGAAATCAATCCTGTACTCAAAACATCTGATGACAAAATCATAGCGGTAGATAGTAAAGTAACTTTAGACGATAACGCACTGTATCGTCACAAGGATTTTGCTGCACTCAGAGATGAGAGCGAAGAAGACCCTACAGAGGTAGAAGCTAAGAAGCACGACCTAAACTTTATCAAACTAGACGGTAACGTAGGTTGTATGGTAAACGGTGCTGGTCTAGCTATGGCTACTATGGACATCATCAAATTAAGTGGTGGCGAGCCTGCCAACTTCCTAGATGTAGGAGGAAGTGCCAATGCTACTACGGTAGAAGCTGGTTTCCGTATCATTCTAAAAGATCCTAATGTAAAAGCTATTCTAATTAACATATTCGGTGGTATCGTAAGATGCGACAGAGTAGCAAACGGAGTAGTAGAAGCATACAAATCTATAGGTGAAATAAAAGTACCTATCATCGTAAGACTACAAGGTACCAACGCTGAAGAAGCTAAGAAAATAATAGACGAAAGTGGCTTAAAAGTAGAGTCTGCTATCGTATTACAAGAAGCTGCTGACAAAGTAAAGGCAGTATTAGCATAACCAACTATCAAACTATCAGTTATGAGTGAATTCGTAGAAATAAGACCTCATAATATAAATACCAGGACCATAAGAGAAATAGTACAAGTCCTTCGTACAGGAGGACTTGCTATTATTCCTACGGATTCTATATACGCGATAGTAGGCGACCTCTATCACCGTGAAGTGATGGAAAAAATATGCAAGCTTATAGACAAGAAACCCAATAAAGCTAATCTATCTATACTCTGCAAAGACCTAAGAAATTTGAGCGAGTACACTTCCCCTATCGCTAACCCAACGTATAAATTGATGAACAGAGTGCTCCCAGGGCCTTTCACTTTTATACTCAAAGCCAACAATAACATTCCTAAGATTTTTAGGCAAAATAAGAAAACAATAGGTATACGTGTGCCAGACAATACCATCTGCCAAGCAATAGTAGCTGAACTAGGTAACCCACTGGTATCCTCCTCTATTCACTCAGAAGATGAGATACAGGAATATTTAACAGAACCCGAAGAAATCTTCGAACTCTGGAATGGGAAAGTAGAATACATCATAGACGGAGAAGCGGGAAGCAATATAGGAACTACAGTAATAGATGCCTCTGAAGGTGAGCTCGAGCTCGTACGTGAAGGACTGGGCATAGAGAAGCTGTAACTTTTGATTTCTATCCTATACCTTGCCTTATGCACTATATTTGAAACTGATTACGATGAGACTAATAGCTGCATTTTTACTCTTCATGACATTTGCCAATATTTTGGTTATACCACTTGATAGCGTAGCTAGTGACCAAGTGGAATTAGAACTACTGGAAGAAATACCCAATGATACTGAAAATGAATTTGAGGACGACGCTCCGTTTTACATTTCTCATATCTGGCATAATCCCTCTCCAGCCTTATCGCTAATACAAGTAGATTTGAAAATGGATAAACTAGCAGATGCTTCCAACTACGCTATACCTATCCCACCTCCAGAAGGATAAAATACTACCCCCTCTCCCATCACCTTAATTTTTAGTTATCAT
>ERZ807291.6110-NODE-6110-length-14703-cov-10.752458_pt1 | contig 14703 bp, 13 predicted proteins | sample MGYA00521257_ERZ807291 | MGnify/ENA primary metagenome ERZ807291 (study PRJEB31413, sample SAMN03169783) | marine metagenome | biome: Marine; feature: Water; material: Subsurface seawater | place: North Sea | collected 2011-04-28 | depth 1 m m ...
ATTTGGTATACTGAATTTGAATAGAATTTTTAAAACACACATTTATTCTAACACTAGTCTATTTTAGTCATGTTTCAGACACATACTATATATTGTACATTGTACATAGTCAATTACTAGTATAAACCACTTGAAGTCGTACTTTTTTGCGCAATTGCTCCTCTTTAACAAACACATATAGTTTACACGAAATCATGGAATATATTTCGAACGGTTCTATTGAATATACTTTCGCGATCCATTTGAGTTCTTCTATGTATACGGAGTACATATGGTCATTGTGGTTTGTGATTACAATTGCGTCGTAAACGTTATTAAGAAGCTCTGGTTCATTCGATACTTGATGTAATATATTGCAGTCATTTTGGATTTTCTTTATATTTGTCATAGTTGCGTTTATATTCACCATATTAAATTGAAATGCCTCTACAAAACAAGCAGCATTGTCGGGAAGCGTAAATTCAGTCGCAAGCCAGCACAAATGATTAATCAAATCTATCATACGGCGAATAGGACTCGTAAAATGGACATATTCGTTCACTCCGATCATTGCATGAGACATATCAATGTCTTTGCGGAAAATCTCATATTTTCCTACGATCTTTTGTTCCCATATACGAACAAATTGTTTCACTTTACTAGGTATTTTTGGTGTAGTTTCTTTTTGGTTGTTGTTACAATGTACAACTCTATATATCCCAACCTCCTTTTGTCTCATGAAACGGGCAACCGAAGTGTTCATTTTCATCATCCAGTAAGCGACTACATCATGACTATCATGTATACTACTATCGATTGTTTTAGATACAGATTCGAGTAATTGGTATGTTTTATTTTTGATCAGCTTTGGATCTTCATAATGAAACTGTTTATGGACGCATATTAGTTTTTGTGATGGCGGGCGAAAATCTGTAATCACACCATTTTCAACAATAAAATCCATTGCCAATACAAAACAATATTTACCGGCATCTAAACTGGAATATTCTTCCGCAATGAGTGTTGGTAACATAGAACGTTTCTTATCGGGTAGGTATATAGTCGAAATTCTATTGCCTATATGTGACCACATATCAAATGCCTCGATCCATGTCCATACATTTGCTATATAAACAGTAATTTTGTAGGAGTTCTCAGAGAGTTCCTGAATTGAAATCGCATCATCCCGGTCAGTACAATCATGTGGGTCGATTGCGATGATGTGTTTGGTATCGTCTCTTATAATAGGTCCGAAACGCGAGGGGGTGGTCATGATAAACTCGATCCATTCATCGTGTGTTTTACCAGCGGATGTCCGTTTACAGTGTTTCAACGCATTCGATATAGGTGTATGTAATTGTTTACAATATAATTGGTATTCATAGTAAGATGGTAGGTCATCCACATCGCCTATGTTTTGTGACAAGATCGCTCTTGGATGTTTATCGTTCCAATGATCGAATCGGAACGTAACAAACCGATTGCGGAAGTTTTTATTGAATCCCATGGGTATTTCGTAAGGAATCAGGAAATGTGGGTAATTCAGATGAAATGGTTTACATTTATAAAGTAGTCGTTTTTTGTTATCTGTTCTTCCATATGATCTGTTGTTTTCGAGGATCAGAATTCCGGGTATGTTTTGATTTTGTCTCATTGGAGACTCTACTACACGAACAGTATTTTCTTCGATACTAAATGAATCACCATCGAATAGTTTTTGTACAGAGGGGTCGAATGAACCATTCGGGACGCATGTCCATGAAGTATAGTCTCGGTTATGAATAGAGATTGAATACATGATAGAAGGTTTATAATAATGTATGTGAATGTTATTACAAATCAATTTTATAAGATATGAGGTGTGAGATATAAGTTTCTATTTTCGTCCGTCCGAATTTAAATTTTCGACATGAAATTCATCCCTAGTTTCTTGTCTGATTTGGTTTCTGGACTAGTGGGTTCTCTCTCTATAAATTCAACTTTCATATCATCTTTTGGTTTTTCTGTCTCTGTTTTTGTGTCTTTCTCTGCTTCTGCTTCTGTTTCTGTTTCTTCTCCAGCCGGTAGGAGAGCTTTGAACGGATTTTTGAAAAAGTTGGAGAATAGATGGCTTTCCTTTTTCTCGTATATTTCTTCAATTCCTTTTGATTCAGATAGCCCAACATCTACCTGACTCTCTACGTCTTTTTCTTTTTCATTTTCAATGCTTTTCAATTGAAATGTGGAAGGTTGGAAAAGAATGTTCCAATGATTATGAAGTTTCTGTACCATCGGATCATCTTTATTCATAATCGGGCTATTGATGAACTTTTCGGATCGAGACAAAACGATATCTTTAAATTTTGTGATAAGTTCGTTTGTTTCCGCTAAAGACTCGTAAAGGGTGTATTTCATATCTAAAAACATCTTCGCATCCAACTTTCTCTCGACTTTTTCCAATGCCAAAACTTCGTAGATCTGCTTTCCGATTTGTTTGTATTCAATGTATTTCACAATTTCCTTTTCTAGTTTACTCTGTGTTCCCATGAGTAAATCAAGTAATACAACAAGAACAACTAAACTGGATATAGTTGCGTTACCAATGGAAACATATTGTTGTTGAACGTATTGAGGTAATCCAACTGCAGCGTATACATTTACTGCACTCATTGCAATGACTGGGTATTTGACGTAATTCAAACGTCGCTTGTATTCTTGGTACTTCGAATAGTGTTGTTCACTAAGATTGACACTATTTAAACGTATCATATCTAAAGTATGTTCATTGTCATCAGACCAAGAGTTAACGTGGTACATGGCTATACAGTACTACTACATAAAATTTAAACAATTGAAGTACATAAAGAAAAAAAAATAGTATATTTAACTAAAGGATGTACAAACGAACACGAACTAAGAAAGAAAAGTATGATCGTCCGATAAATACATTAAACACACCGTATTTGATAATTGTAGAATCGCCTTCAAAATGTGCGAAAATAGAGAAGTTTTTAGGATTTCAATACCGTTGTATAGCATCACAAGGGCATATTCGTGGATTGTCTAAAGTAGGATCATCCAAACAAAAATACAGACCGGAATACAAAATGTTATCAGAGAAGCAGGAGCATGTCGATAAAATGCGAAGTATCATAGAGAAGTTCAATGAGTCGAATATTTATTTGGCGATGGACGATGATCGTGAAGGGGAAGGAATTGCATGGCATATATGTGAGGTGTTTGATCTTTCCATCGAAAAAACGCATCGTATCTTATTCCACGAGATCACTGAAAAGGCGGTAAAGAAAGCGGTAGAGAATCCGATGAAAGTACGTATGAATATAGTGTACGCACAACAAGCGCGTCAAGTGATTGACCGTATGATTGGGTTTCAAATATCACCAATATTAACAAAATTACTCGTTCATGATAGTGGCAAGTTTTTATCTGCGGGTCGATGTCAAACGCCTACATTGGGGTTGGTACATGACAATGATCTACAAAATCGTAAAAAAGATACAGATACGATACATTACAATGTAACAGGTGCATTTTTCTCTCATCCCTCCACAATGACATTGAAATTACAACGTCATTTGAGTGAAGTGGAATGTACCCCTTTCTTGGAAGAATCGAAATCATTCCAACACGCGTTGACTCTAGGGAAGGAGATGAATAAAAAGTCAGTTGCCCCACGTCCGTTTAATACGAGTCATTTGTTGCAAACTGCGAGTAACACACTACATATCTCACCAAAGCAGACGATGGCGTATTGTCAATTGTTATATCAGGAAGGTCATATCACCTATATGCGCACAGATAGTACAAAATATGCAGCACCGTTTATAGAAACAATGAAATTGTATTTGGACGATAAGTACGGAGACAAGTATATAGGAGATTTGACAAAGGTTGAGAATACAGATAACAACAATCCTCATGAGGCGATACGTGTTACAAATCTACACGTAAAAGATGTATCGGGCGAAGGGCGTTTAAGTGCTTTGTATCGATTGATTTGGAAACGAACCATGGAGAGTTGTATGAGTGATTATGAATACAAAGAAACCATGCTAACAATCACCGCACCATTTCAATCTAATTACACCGGGACGATTGAAAATCCTCAGTTTCTTGGATGGAAGCATATCTCTTGGACGGATTTAGATTTTAAGGAGACACAGGAGAAGGTGTCTGGGATGTTGATGTATATGAAAACACAAGATGGTCAGAATGTGTCTCCAACCAAAATCGAATGTAAACCCGGTGTGCCAGAAAGGGAGTCTCATTATACGGAGGCGGGATTGATACAGAAAATGGAAAAGTTGGGGATCGGTAGACCATCTACATTTTCATTGTTGGTAGGAACAATTCAGGATCGCAAGTATGTAGAGAAAACAGACATAGAAGGTAAAAAGAAGGAATGTAACGAGTATGTGTTAGTAGAAGACAAAGTAACTGTTCATAAAAAGCACACGGTATTCGGGGCAGAAAAAGGCAAAATAGTGATTCGACCATTAGGAACAAAAGCGGTACTTCATTTGATGTCTCATTTTGAATCATTGTTTTCGTATGGATACACAAGTGAGATGGAGACAATGTTAGATAAGATTTCCGAGGGTAATGGATCAGAGTCATTCGAGTCTGTTTGCAAGAATTGTGACGAAACATTAAAAACGTGTACGAAGCCATTGATCGACAAAATGAAGAAAGCGTATAGAATCGATGACTACTACGAATTGATTTTTGGGAAAACAAACGCATTGTTGCAACACGTGAACGAGGACGGGACGAAAGAATACAAAAGTATCAACACAAACATTGAATTGGACTTTGTCAAATTGGACGCAGGGTCATATAAATTGGAAGAGTTGATTGATTATTCGGAAGACACTTTAGGTATGTATCAGAACGAGACAATGAAGATAAGAAAAGGGCCTTATGGAGTGTATGTAGAATGGGGGGACAAGAAAGAGAGTTTGAAGGGATTGATCAAAAATGACCAATCGATCGAAGGGATCACGAAAGAGATGGTTGTAAAGTATTTAGAAAAGAAGCCTGAAAATAAGAGTGTATTGCGTACAATAAGTAACAATATTCTACTGAAGACGGGTCAATACGGGAATTATATACAATATCAAAAAGGAAAAGGAAAAAAGCCGACATTCATAAACATAAAGAAGAGTGGGTTGGATTGTTTAACATGTCCTATAGACGAGATACGAGAATGGTTAAAAAAGGAACATAGGATCGAATAAGGGCTTTAGTATAAACATTTTTTATCAGTATTTATACTATAGTATACATGGAAGAAGATTATGATTTACCGGAGTTCGATACGATCCGAATAAAAACATTTATCGAGGAGAATACCAATGTAAACATAGTGACATATTTAGTGACAATTGTATTATATATCATAAGTTTCACGTACTTATTTCGTAAGGATTCTACAGAGTATATTACATGGATATTGTTATTCATTCTTAATTTTGTGACGCCATTATTATGGGTAACAGATATGATGAAACTATTTCAGGTAGTAAGTGCAAAATTGCCCGAGTTCAATAAGAATGTGTTTATGTATGGTTTCTTTTCACTGGTCATTAGTTTTTTGTTGACATTTATTGGTTTATTTATGGTGTTGCTTAAGAACGAAGATATTCGTAAAGTGAAAAAGGAACAGGGTCATTACAAAAATAGTACGGAAATGCCGAATTTAAATACAAACATTAAAGAGGTGGAAAAGAAAGACCGTAAGATATCAATTATGTACACCACAATTGTGACACTTATGTGGGGTATGGTTGCCTTCAATTTCGGAGAATATTTAACAAATAGTCCTGCGGAAAAGAAATACTTTACATTTGGGTCAAAGATAAAAACATTAATGAGTGTCGTTCCAGATATATTGTCATGGTTGGATAGTACGATTCATTATTATTTCAAGGGGATTTCCCTTCCCGCACTCGTGAAATCTTCATTTGTGTATGTAGTCACCTTTATTTTGGTGTTTTTCGGCATATTTGCGAAAGTAAAGTACTTCCCTGACGCGACTACAGTTGGTCTACGTGAGGAAATAGAGATTGTAAATATGACCCAGATGTTTCCACGCCAATTTGACATTGAGTTTACAGAAATAAGACATTTTGTGATATTCTTGTTATCGTTTTTGAGTACGATCATGTTTGGTGAAAGTATGAACTTGATGAATGGGGTGGAATTTTTGCCGAACTTCCCTACCAAATTGATTTATTTCTTGACGGCTGTTTTTTCGGTTATTATTTTCCCTCTATTATTTTCAAAGCAGGATGAATGGTTTCCAAAAGACCGGATCAAGGATATCGCATTTTTCTTTGTATGTGTGATTTTTGGATTGGTGGGTGCAGCTCCCGTGACCGCAAGTATAGAACTTGTATTCAGTTTATTGCGTAATAGTGGACTCCCCCTCTTTTTAGGAACGAATGCACTTACAATATATAGTGTGTGTGTAGTGCTTTTATCATCGGTAATGTTTATGATTGGAATGTTAGAAGATTGGATCGATACGGATGGTAAAAGCATGAAGACATTTTTGGCCTTGTTAGTGACAATGACGGTTTCATTGTTCACCGCACTATCTACAGAATATACAGTGTTTAAGAACCTGTATGACATGATTGCATTTATTTTACGTTTTGTGATGAAATTCCTTGCTCCCATTGTGATGGTTATTTTGTCGTTTATCGTGGTGTTTTACTCGCACAAGAATCACAAAATCATTAAGAACCGAGCCAATGATGATATTGTCGCGGAGAAAGAAGCGGAAGATACGCCAAATAAGACGGCTGATCCGATCAAAGATCAACGGAAGGTGAGGAAAATGTTAAAGAATACAATGTCTGATTTCACCAGTTACTTGGATGTGAAGGGGAAGGCGAAGATGGTGAAAAGTATGTTTGGATTCTAAATAATATAAAACGTTTCATAATATAATAACTAACAAATGAAATATTACGAGACAACATTCGAAGAGTATATACAGACATCAAAAACAAATAATCTACATCCTGAACTAGATGTGGTATTGGATACATTGCCGAAATCACTGGATAAATTCCAAAACATGATACTGTATGGTCCTAGTGGTGTGGGGAAATATACACAGGCATTGAAAATCATTGAGCGTTACAGTCCAAGTGGATTGAAATACGACCGAAAGATCAGTGTATCAAATGAGAAGATAGAGAAAAAGAAACATATTGCGGTCGAGACAAATACGAAGAAAAAAAGTACGCAATCCAAAAAAGATATCAATATATCGAAGAAACAGGAATTTACGTATCGTATAAGCGACATACATTATGAAGTGGACATGTCTCTTTTGGGATGTAATTCAAAGAATTTGTGGCACGATATATATTTCCAGATAGTGGACATTGTCTCTGTAAAACCGCATAAAACTGGTATTATTGTGTGTAAGAATTTCGACAGTATTTACAACGAGTTATTGGACATTTTTTACAGTTATATCAAGCATCCCTTGGAGCATGTAAATACTCGTATTTATTTCATGATTCTCACTGAAAATCTCAGTTTCATTCCCAATAACATCATCCATTCCAGTATGATATTGTCTGTGAAACGCCCCTTAAAAGATAAATATTCTAGTATGGTTGCATCACAGGCGAAACCGTTTTTCTTTCAAACAAACAATCATGGGAATCAGGTGGACTGTATTTTAGACGACATCGATCACTCGACGATTTTGAATGCGAAAGAACTATTTATGCTGAAAAAGGTGGACAACATTGATGATTTGCCTTGTGATATTGATTTCACAATATGTGATAAAATATTGCACCAGATCAATCATCCGCAACAAATAAAACTAATTGAATTCCGGAATTTGATATACGATCTTCTGGTGTACAATGTGAATATTCCGGAATGTATCTACTATATCATAACAGAGACTGTATATTCTGGGACATTGGCCGAGGAGAGTATTGCAGAGGTTTTACGCTATTCGTATACATTTTTCAAATATTACAACAATAATTACCGTTCTATTTATCATTTAGAAAGTATGATTTTTTTTATAATGAACAAAATCCATTTTAAAGCAATTCCAAATGATGAATTATGAATCGTGAACGAGCTTGTACCTTGTTAGATATTAAAAAAGGCGATATCAATGAAAAGACACTGAAGAAGCAATACCATTTGAAGGCCTTGGAATATCATCCAGACAAATGCAAAGACGAAGACGCGTCTGATAAGTTCAAAGAAATCAAAGAGGCATATGAATATTTGAAGGAGTACCATGAATTGGTTACGGAGGATGATATTGATGTAGGTGACAATATGGACGAGGATTCGACGAACGAGAGTAGTACCCGATTAACTTCATATGAATCATTGGTTCGTTATTTCACTGGGTCATTGGACGAGTATTTACAAGAAGAATATACTCATATTTTGTTGGAGAAGCTTTTGACTATATGTGAGAAACAGGCGATTGATATCATAAATAAGACGGACGATCGTAAATTTGGTACGATATATAAAATCCTTACAAAGTATAAGAACGTTTTTCATTTGTCTGCGCATTTTTACGAGGAAATGGAAAAAACCAAATTATATCGATTTATTCAAGGGGACATGAAGAAGAAACGTATGTATGATATGGTAAATAATCCCGATGTGAAGATCCACAAAACGTTTACAGATCCTTATATTCATATACCGGATGATCCGGTGATTCCGGTGCAACCACCTCCCCGTCCTAAGAAAAGAGAAAACGGAAAAGAAGAAGAAGAAGAGATTGGGCATAAAATCATTGATTCGGAGTGGGATTTAGAAATCGAAATGAAAGTACCTTACAAGATCTCGAAAGAATCTTCTCGCATGACGGAGACAATGATTTTAAAACCATCGTTGGATGATTTGTGGGAAAACAACTTATATAAGTACACCGACATGGGTCTGACAAATAAGACCTTCTTAATTCCATTGTGGCATCATGAGATTGTTTATGAGTTAAATGAAGAAACTGATTTCACTGTGAAATTACAACCTAAAATGCCGTCAAATAACATTTGGATTGACGCGGACAATCATTTGCAACAAACACAAGAGTATAGTATGTATGAAATATGGGGATTTGCCTCGAAAGAAAAGTGTATGTTTGTATTTTTTGGTAGTCGTAAATTTATGTTTTATCCACATGAACTATTAATCACAAAATACCAGACATTTACATGGTATAATCAAGGATTAAGTAAGATAAACGAAGACAATACATATGATGTGTCTCAAAAGGGGGATGTAACTTTACACATTTACATTAACTAAGGTTTTCGAAATATGATTCTGGTGGTGATATACACCGCAAAACTAATCCACATGGTATTTATTGTATTCCCGCTTTCGTAAATAGTCCATCTCAATCCAGTACAATGAGGGGCAGCAACCATAAAAGGACTCGCAGTGATTCCCCACAATGTATTTGGTGTACAGAAATAGATATATAGGTACGGAGACATATGATGTACAACACTCCATGTGAAGTAAAAAAGAAGCAAGTACTGATAATTCGAAGGGACTATATTTGTGACGTATTTTTGCACAATTGTAAATAGAGACATACAAAACGTTATGTGTCTATTTGTGAGAATGAAATGTATCAATTTTTCGAATCAAGCACCGGTCGAACCAAAACCACCCACCCCTCGAGTACTGGAGGATAATTGGGTTTCGTTTTCGATCAATTGGACTTTGAATGGTTTTAAAGAAGGATGGCATATTTGTAACAAACGTGTATCGGCATCTACTTTATAGCTTACATTGCTTAGGTTGCGGAATGCACCTATTAAGAACCCTCGATATCCGGAGTCAATGATTCCAGTGTTGTTCGCGAGTAAAAGAGGTGTTTTTGAAATGGACGATCGAGGGAATGTAAAGAAAGCGCATGTGATATTGCTATCCACCATTTCGCATTTCACTTGATGATTCACCATTACTGATATTTTGTCTGGGGGACACCAGAATTCTTGTGGTACAAACAAATCGAATCCGGAATCTGGGAATGGATCTTCTGATACTTTTTTGTTGTGTTTTTCGATGGCGGTTTTGTATTTTGCAACAAGATCATGCATTTCAGTATTTACGTATAGGTTTAGGACGATCGGGTGATCTATCATTGGTGTCTCTAATGTGTTTGTCCCAGAAACATCTAATATTGTAGATTCGCATTGAGTTACGTTTGAAATATCCATTTTATACTTGTAAAATAGTTTTCTTTATATTGTTTATAGATGAACTGGAACTTGAAAATAGTAAATGGACCGAAACGTACACAGATAAACAATGGGTCGACGATGATCAAAGGTGGAATGCCTGTAAAAGAGCTTACTTCTACAAACGAGAACCATTTTGCAATGAATCGGCATCAATATGTAAATACAAACAACACGGAGACTGCAAGAACCGCTGAAATTATCGCAAAAAAGAAGTGGTTAGGGAATAGCAACCGTGATGCATCTAGTATTGCGCGTCGTAATGCGGCACATGTAATCGGATACAATAGTCTCAATCCATCCGGAAATGAAATGTCTTTCACTGCATCAAATAAGAATACAGTCAATCAAGCATTACAGAGAACTAGGAACAAAGGGTATGTTGTTCCGCCGAAAGTCGTGAAGAATACAAATGCTCCTATATTTTATTGATACAATATATATGAAACGTAATACTGTATATATTGTATTTTTGGTCGTAATCTTGATATTGGTATGTACGTATGCCTCTTCTATGTATATAACCGAACATTTCGTTACACTAACAAGTAAGTATAAAAGAAAAGATGGACAAAATAATACACCGTGTGATGTGTTAAGAATTAGTATATCACCTGAAGCTTTAGAAACATGGTTGATTGGAACGACAACTACAAAAACAGAAGGCAAAAATACTATTGAAAGCACGGAAGAACCTTATATGTTGAAATTTCTTACTGTTTTGAAGGGGATAAAAAACAAATGTACATTCACAAAAGTATATTCTTATTTAGACGATTTTACACTGAACAAAAACAATGTGCGTATATTAGCAGATATAGTGAATGATGTCACGAAAATATTCGACAAGATGGTTAGATCAAATGTGTCACAGGAAAGAGGAATGATTGACAAGTTATTGAGAGCTTATCCTGAACAACAAAACAATGTACTCGAAGAAGCATTCACTACAAATGATTTTTATTTAACATCGGCAGATTTCGATGATAATATTCCGTCCCAAAGTTGTACTGATCTAGAAAATATTATTTTAACAAGATACTTAACCGGGGATAATTTAAAGTATACACACCAAACAATCAATGGATTGGAACGGCTTTTCTGCGAATGTCACAAGGAGAATAGAAAAATACAAGATGACATTGAGAATATCTTAAAAAATAAGAACGGTATTGACAAACATACACCTGTTGATCAGATCGACGCAGGAAAAAAAACAAAAATGCACGAAGATCTGTTGAAAATGAAAAGGACGATTGAAAAATGCAAAGAGTATTTCAACGTCATCAAGATGTATGTAAGTGCAAAGGTCGTTGAACTGGAATTCTTGAATACATTATCTTAATAAAGTATATAATATGCAAAAGTATTTAGCAGAGTTTCTCGGTAGTTTATTTTTCATGTATGTGATATTGGCAACAGGTAATCCTATTGCAATTGGTGCTTCTCTTTGTCTCGTAGCGTTGCTTGCAAGTAACATATCTGGTGGTCACGTAAATCCAATGGTATCATTGGTTATGGCTTCTATTGGTAAGTTAGACACAAACGATTTGATTCCGTATATGGTCGCGCAAATATTAGGCGGTTTAGTAGGTTTAGAGATATACAAAAGATATCAAGTATAAGAACAAGGAATCGGTTCTGCGTAATATGATTCCTCCGGAATCATGCAGCCTTTCGGAACAAAATAATGTAACGTATTATTTTATTCTTGACCAACAACACAAACAACACAAACAACTAACATAACCAGATTCTAAAGGTCTACTTCTGAGTAAAACGGTATACGATATACAATCCTACCACTGTTAAAAGGCCTACATATAATTGAACACCTCTTGGTAGTTTACCAGGCGGTGCATCAGGACTTTGTCCTAACTTCGGTTGTGTGGGAAGGATAAGTGTTTTAGAATCGTACTCGTCTAGGTCCATGGATCTTTGTAGTGCAATGAATTCGGTTTCTCCAGGTTCAACAACAAGATTGACAAACGGGTCTGAAAATCGTGTCATGATATATAATATACTAAAACATAAAATACTTTTTAATATATTTTCGGAATCTTATTAACAACAGATAAACCAATTTTTCTTTTCTTTTTTTATGGATCTATTTTGACTAAAAATGAAATTCAGGTAATCATCGACTACTTTGTTTCCATCGAGTTCAGGGAACGGGGGCAATGGTCGTAGCACATACATTCCGCCACTATTATAACTGTAATATTGTTCTGATCTTTGTATTTCTATTGTAAACAAAGTATCAATATATGCATACACATTGTTGCTATTGTTTTGAATGATTTCTTTTTTCAGATTTTCTTTTTCTGTCATGAGATGTTCTAAACGTTTCACTTCAGTCTGTTTTCTGAAATCGAATTTAGAGTCGTTCCCAGTAGTTTGTTTTTCCCATTTAAACATGATATATCTTATTTCGTTCTTGACGTCTTTGTATTTGACAATGAGATTTTTCTGATGATGTTCGATTTTCTTGATAAAGGAAAAGATATTGATATGTGTGATAATGGGGTTATGAATTTGTACTTCATATGGTATGATAAGATTGTTGTTGCTGTATTTGATGTCCATGATACGCCGTTCCGTTTCTTTCATTTTTTCGAAGGTTAATCTGCTCCGTTCATTTTCATCGTCTACAAACAATTGATTGCGTGTCATTTCTACAGAAATCGCCAAATTTTCGAACTGGAATGCCATATTATGAAACAACGCAGCGGTTGCTTGCCATTTCAAGAAATTATTCACCGCGATCAATACCGTCAATAACGCATTTAATGACGACAATACCCATCCACTCCAATTCACAGACTCAAAAAATGGCCCAACCAATGTGATCGACCCAGTGATAAAGATCGCGGGGAACATCAATGCATAGAACTTCTGTAAGGTAAGTTGATTCGAAAGTTTGTAAATGTGTTTTTGTCCTTTCAAATAAGTCAACAGAATATCCAATTCGCTCGCCATCCGTATTTCTTTGGTGAAATTTTTGTTTAACGAGGCTTCGACATCTTCGTAAGTCAGTTTGTGGAATTGCGGATGTTTGTTTTTGTTCATGGTATTATCGCTATCATCTGAAATGGAGTTCATTGATTGTGAATCAACAGACATAGACAATGGGCTACAAGACCCGAAATTATAAGATCCTCTAGCAGACGATGGGTTTTCCGTTTGTTTATTTTGGATTTGTTGTAGTTCGACTTGTAATTTCTGTATGAATTTGTCGTCTTTTCCTCTTTCTCTTTTGTATATATCGTCCAACGACATTTGGATCGAATTAACATCTGAATCTAGATGATGTGTTTCTCTCTCTACTGAATTGGATTCCCCGCTATCTCTTGTCTCTGTTTTATTTCCTTCTAAATCTATAAATACATCTGCATATTTGTCATCATCTAATATATTATAACTACCTGCATTGTTTTCCATAGTATACGTTAGTCAGATATTTTTATTCTGTGTAAATGTTGGTATAACTGGAAGTCAATAAAAGTATATATTTTGCGATGTTTCTGCGAACCCATTCTTCTTTGCAACACATCAATTCTGCAACGTCTTTGTTTGAACGAATCCGGTTGAAATAGAAATTAAATTTAAGATGAAAACATCGTTTCACAAACGGTGGGAATTGATTGATTTTCCTCCATTTTTGCATGTATATATTGATTACATCTATTGTATATAGACTGCTTTCTACATATGAATCGGATGCAATGTAGTCTCGTTTTTGTAGGTATGTATTTCTACGTAAATCAAAATATTCATGATTTTTGTTCTCTACTTTCCGTTGTCGTTGGCGTTTGCTTAACAGACTGATTTGGTTATGTTCTGTCAACGACTTGTACAACGCGCCGTTTACATGGCATTTCGCATAATTCACAAAACTATATCTTCCATTGTAGTTTTGCACCGCATCATATAGCCCTTTGTATGCATACGCAATCATGTCTTCTTTGTTGATATTTTTGCTTTTTCGGTAATGCATTTGTCGGAAACGGTAGGTCATTGTATATACAAAAGGTACATGTCGTTGGAAAAGAATATGATTGATTTTATGTCTCATCGATGGTGTGGTTTCTTTCGACACAACCCGATACTGTAGATATTTCCAATGAGAGGTGGATATCATTTTGTATCCGGATGCTTGAAGCGAGCTGTACAAGAATAATGAAAGTAATAATAGAAACAACATGGCACTCTATCGTACAGTGTATTTTGGTTATGTTTTTATATCAATTATATTATATCGGAATAATATAATTTTTGTTTAAATCGGTTTGGTTGTTATCACATTCAACCTCTTACAACACCTTAAAGATCACTTTGTAGGTTCGTGTTCCAAGTCCAGGCTTACCTGTGGCAATTGTTGTGTTCTGGCTTGCATGAGCGGTCACCGAAAGCTTGTATGAAATCGTATCATTTGTAACAAATGGCATACCGTATACACCAGGTA